>Ga0207662_10000121_pt1 | contig 37392 bp, 38 predicted proteins | sample KBSS33LmetaG_FD_184338 | JGI IMG/M metagenome (GOLD analysis project Ga0207662, IMG submission 184338) | Switchgrass rhizosphere microbial communities from Kellogg Biological Station, Michigan, USA - KBS S3-3L metaG (SPAdes) (version 2) | ecosystem: Host-associated > Plants > Roots >... | reverse complement strand
TCCCTTCGTGTCATTATTATATCCAGTCATATTTTGATTTTTTACAATAGGATTTGCGCTATCACCAGCAGAATTATATGATATTGGGTATGTTCTTTGGTAGTTGTGGTTATGAGCCTGCAATACTAGATCGACATCATATTTTTCAAAGAGGGGGTGATATATTTCCCGTAGCACTTTTTCAGCGTTATGTGTCGATGGCGATGTGTAAAATGGTCCATAAGTCGTTACTACTATCCAGTCAATATCTTTGTTTTCTGACGCTTTATTCAAATCATCAATTATAAAGTTGTATTGTGCAGAACCTGGCTGATATTCAGATTCAGAGGACATCGTAACAAAATGCACGTGCCTGTAATCAAAAGAACCAAATGGTTCTTTCATATTAAAAGTGTCATTATATTGATTCATTTTTGGCGCTCCATCGTTAACATCATGAAATCCTAGAGTTACTTTCAATTCATTACTGAACGGAGAGATAAGATCAAGCCAACAATTGGCACTCTTATCATAAGAAAGGTCTCCAAGAGGTAACACTAGTTCAGGTTTTTTATCCTTCATATTGCTAACCGTATTTTCCGCATTTTTTGAACATCCAAAATCACCTGCGGCAGCAAAATTAAAATCTATACGCTTATTATCGCCTTCGTCAGCAAAATTGTATTCATGTTGCACAATTGCTGTTTTTTTATCATCCTTCTTCTTATCATCCTTCTTCTTATCATCCTTCTTCTTTATGTCATGATGGTGGACTTCGACCTGATGTTTTATGCGCTCTTTAAGTTTTTTCACAAATTTAGAGACGTTATTTTTATGTTTTTTAAAGGGCGCCCCTTGAAGAAAATGATCGCTATTCATCACTATATTTGACGTGAAAACGAGAAATATTGCTGAAAAACCGATAACAATTCCGATGTTTCTATATGTCATAAGTACCAACTTTTTAATCTGTGAATTCTGCTGACATTATTAAAAAGTTGTGCAATTTCAGTCTATTAAATTGAACGAGCATGTTTATGGTTTTGATCAATAGCAACCTGTAGAACGATTTTTTGTAAATGGTAATAAAATCTCTCATTTAAAGAGAAAAATATATATATTGTAATGCACCTTACATAATGTAAGGTGAAATGAAAAATTGTGGAAAGATCCGTGGGGATTTAGAGATAGATTTTTTGAACAGATAGACAATGAATTTTCCGAGGCTGAGGACATGCTCAACAGGATGTTCAGAACAGTAAGAGAAACAGGCACCACCAACACATCAGAAACAGGTCCATACTTTTATGGATATCAAATAACTGTAGGACCAGAGGGAAAACCTCAAATTAAGGAATTTGGTAATGTAAGACCTTCTTCGAAGGGACTGATAGAACAAAGTACCGTCCGCCAACCACTTGTAGATACAACATTTAATGAAAAGGAAAATACGATGATAATAACAGCAGAGATGCCAGGCATAACTAAAGAAGACGTAAAGGTATCAATGCAGGAAGGTCTGGTAACAATACATGCAGAAAAGGGTAATAAGAAATACCATACAGAACTTCCCGTAGATAAAGAATTAGACAGTGACTCTACAAAGGCCAGCTACATAAACGGAATACTGGAATTAAAAATTCACTTCAAAAAATCTCTAAAGTCAAAATCCAAAGAAATAAAAGTTGAGTAGCTTTGCTAGTCAACTAAATCATTTTTTCTTTTTTGATATTATCTGGAGTAACTATAATTGGTACTCAATGACAGTAAACAAGTATCTAATGCTGTAGAAACAAAGGTTGGATGTTGTTTAGAAAATAACTCCTTATCACAATGTTTAGTGAATTCCATAGAAAAGGAAGTTGGATCAAAACTAAAACCAATTCCCAGCAGAATCGATTATAATTTTTTTAACTATTGTTCTACCTGCGAACTGAAATATCCAAAACAGATATTGCGATGTTATACCTGTAATCAGAAGGTTAGAACCAGACCATGGCATCGTTCAAAAATTAAAGATCGCAAGAGAATTTAATGCGTTGATATAGTTATATTGATATCATGAAAAAGCTGATTAAATTAGTTTTTCTGGATATTAGTAGAGAAGTATCAATTGAGTTGGATGATTCACATTCTCCAAACACTGTGCAGTCAATACTTCAAAACCTGCCTATAGAAGTTAATATCAATAGATGGGGTGACGAGCTATATACGGAAAAGACTCATGTTGTAGAGAAGGAAGAAAATGCAAAAAGACAGGTTAAATTATTCGATGTTGCATATTGGCCCGAGGGCAATGCATTATGTCTTTTTTATGGACCAACGCCTATTAGCGAAGAAGGAAAAATTCTGGCCTATTCTCCGGTAAATATAGTGGGACGAATTATTCCTGATAATGATGAAAAAGAGAGTGTTTTGGAAAAAATCAAAGATAATACCAGAGTAGTCTTCAAGTAAAACGAATCCTATTGTTTTTTTGATGAAAAGAATTCTTAGTCTAAAATTAAGCTAAAACTTTTATTTTCAATTAATGACCCGTAATATTTGGACTCTAGAGTTTCTTGTGTCAGTAATGTAAATTTCTTTTCCATTACGATTTACCACAATATCTTCAGGTTTATGTAATTGTTGAGGGCCATTACCATCAGAACCCCAGCTAGACAAATAGTTTCCCTTGTTATCAAACATTTGGACTCGCGAATTTATCTTATCAATGACATAAACATGATTATTAGTATCAATTGCGATACCAGGGGTAGTTTCAGAAAGTTGACCGCGTCCTGTACCAAAAGATCCCCACTGTCTAACAAAATTATCTCTACTATCAAAAGCCTGAATTCTATAATTTTTCATGTCCGTCACGTAAATATTGTTGTTAGCGTCTATTGCTATGCCATGTGGAGTATTAAATTCGCCCGGACCTGCACCCTGCGATCCGACAATTCCTAAAAAAGTACCATTATCATAATACTTTAAAATCTGATTCCCATTTGGATCTGTAAGATAAACATACCCTAGAGAATTTACTGCTATTTGATGCGGAGATCTCATAACATCTCGGCCTCCGGTACCATTAAATCCCCATTTTGTCACGAAGCTACCATTAGTATAAAATTTTTGAACTCGATGATTTTTAAGTTCGACTGTGTAAAGAAACTTTCCTTCAGGGTCTACCGTGACGTCATGCAAACCAAGAAATTGTCCGTTACCTGTTCCTTCAGAACCCCAGCTGGTAAGAAATGTACCGTTTGGAGTGAATTTCTGTATGCGTTTGTTCCCAGTATCTCCTACATAGATGTTACCAAGCTTATCAACTGTGAGACTATGTGGAAAAGTAAATTGTCCTTTTTCAGAGCCTTTCATTCCAAGTTGTTTTATAGATTCAAGTTCTGTCTCCTGAGAATAGGATGTAGAACAACAGAAAGTAATTTGATAAATTATTATTCCAAACAATGCTACAATAAGCAAATAAATTACGGATCTTACTTCCAGCATCGAGTTTACAAAAATTATGTTGTTGAAAAATAAATGTGTAACTTTATCGAACATACGTTAGAAGCTCAATAACTCCAAGATATCAATGCCTATTATCGTATAGGAATTATAATAAATTTTATTCCAAAACCGCCAATATTAGCTATCCACGTTAGGAGAGGTATAGAGCGGCAGATGACATTCCTGACATTTATAATAGAGGAAGTCAAAGTCGGAAAATAAAGTCATCACATCATGACATCTAGGACATTCAATTTCATTTTCAAGATTATCTAAAAATAACACACCTTTTGGTTGTATATCGAACAGATATTGCATTGATTTTGAGTTAGATTCGACCATCATGGTCAATCTGTTCTTATTTACACAACAAATTATAAAAGAGCTGTACCTATCACGATTATTGACATCATAAAAGAGCTGTACTTTTCGCGATAATTAACATCAAAAAATCAGTGAATAATGATTTAAAATTAAATTTTTTTATATTTGCAAAGCCCGTATTTGAATAATTATGATATTTAAAGAAGTATCGTAATCATAATCTAATTTTGGAAATTCTGTTCAGGGAGAACAAAATGTCCTCAACTTAAAATTTCATCAGTTTTTCTTATAAAGGTACAATACTTAAATACTTGATCAGCGTATATATATACACTTAATCGTTATAATGTCAAAGGTAATTACGTGTTCAAGTTGCAATATAAAAGAGAATAAGATGGTGACTGATATAGTATCAGGTGAAGTTGTGTGTAGTAACTGTGGAACAGTCGCGGTCGATGGTATAGAAGAAAGTGGTAAGGAATGGAGAAATTTCAATGAATCACAGACCGATAAAAGTAGAATAGGCTTGCCATATTCTCTCGCAGTTCATGATATGAATTTATCATCTATCATTGGCAAAACTAACAAAGATTCAACTGGACATTTAATTGACTCAGGAATGCAAGTCAGAATGAACAGGCTGCGAATGTGGGATTCGCGTACTCTTTTCCGAGATAGCTCTTCACGTAATTTTACTACAGCCTTCATGTTATTGGATAAACTCAAAGATAAACTAGGCCTCACTCCTTCAATAGTTGAGAAGACTGCATACACGTACAGAAAGGTCCAAGAGACCGGATTAATAAGAGGCAGAACAATTGGCGCCGTTCTTGTCGCATGCCTTTATATATCATGCAGAGAACTGGGGGTCTCAAGAACAATTGATGAACTATCTGAAGCCAGTAACATAAGCAGAAAGGCTATCGCAAAAATTTACAGGGATATTGTGTTTCAATTGGAACGAAAAATACCACAAATAAATTGTTTCCAGTGTATAGAAAAAATCTCAAATAAACTTCAATTAAATGAAAGGACAACAAGACACGCAAGAGATGTTATGAAAAAAGCTCTTGGGCTAGAATTTTCTGCCGGAAAAGATCCCATGGGGTTTGCCGGAGCAGTACTCTATGTAACACTGCAAATGGAAGGAAAAACAATAAGACAGGTTGACATCGCAGATGCTGCGGGGGTTACAGAAGTGACTATTAGAAATCGAGCAAAGGAATTAAAAAACCAACTTCATCTAATTTAGATCGTTTCTTTTTAACGGCAAGATCAAGAGATCGGACTACCACTTCGTGATCGGAATATCTGATCCTCCCAGGCGGTACTAGGAAATATCACAGTTTACAATAATGGTATAACGGTTCTGGATACTAATATCTGGTGGGCCTACTTTGATTGGCAAAACCAAAGAGTTGACCCACCAAGGGTAAAGGAGTTTCTTAAATGATGCAAATTAACTACGGATAACAAGTTAAATAAGCATTCATGATCTAATTTAAGCAAAAGATAAAAAGTGGACTTTCAATCTTAGCCGATTATGTTTTCCGTGCGTGAAACGTGGTAAGCATTGTTAACAACTAAGGATGAGCGATATTAATTTTAAATTATTACATCTCAGAAATTTGGAGGGTAGGCTGTCTTGGTCTTTACCATCCTAAATTTAACAAATCAAAAAAAGGAGTTAATTGTTGATGGTACTGTCTTAATTCGGCATTATTATAAGAGTACGCGCTCCAATCCTAATGTAAGAATGAAATTCATACTACTAGACAGCAAGAAATTTTATGATTTAACACTTCTGCCTTTTTGATAGGCATTCAGTTCCTCCCTTACTTTTTGGTATAATCTATTAATCGTGATAGGTTTTTCAATAGTTGAGTTGATCACTGCTTCTTTCATATATTGTTGATACAAATCTTCTTCCTCAAAATTATATGCACTCATCAAAATCGTTCTTACTTTAGGATTTGAGGTTTTTACTTTTTTGAGTAATTCTAATCCATTTAACCCTGGCATTCTTAAATCAGAAATAACCAAGATGGAATTCTCTTTGTTCTCTACAAAGTGCTCAAATGCTCTAACGGGATCGGTGAAGGAATAGACTGAAATTCCTTTAATATTTTCAGACAAAGCCTCATGAAAGAGTTTAGCCGTATAAATGTCATCATCTACTATGGTAACAATTTTGTCGCTATTAGACAAGTCTTCTACTCCAATACGATCTAGACAACATACCCATTCCTCCTAAGGACTGTAATTAATATGCTTATATGGTATAGTTAAGTTTTTTTAAATTTCAACTTCGTTTTTAACTAACTTGAAAGCAACTTCACAATATGGTGGACCTGGGTTGTGAAGTTAGTATATTTTAATTTAATTATTCTAATCATTCTTCTGGTTTTCAAGTTTGCTCTTAATATGTTAAATTTAAAATGGTAGCAATTGATAATAAGATCTTATTACCACTTTCAGAAATAGATGACCAAGTATATCGCTATGAAATGCGCTATATGTGGTTATGAATGGAAATTTAGTGAAAGGCGGTATAAGCTTTACCCATATAAAATATGTGAAAACTGTGCGCTGATAGGTCCAAATGAACCGGGGCAATTCAAGGTATCAAAATTAAAGATTGCACCATCATTCCTAAAAGACAGAGAAGCAATAATAGTTTCAGAATCGGAGATGCAAAGGCTATACGACGAATACTATAATCAATTGGCGAATGTTTCAAAATACCTGAAAGAAAGATATGGCAATAAATCAACTGCTAGTTGAAACTGTAATCCTTCATATCGGATCCATACTGTCTAATAAATAAAATCACAGTAAGCAAAAACCTACTTATTACTTCTATTAGTATCGCTTGCATTTCTCGTCGTAATTTTCTAGATTAAATTTTCTAGATTATTTGTGTCAATAGTGTAATTGCACCTCTCAACACAGGAGTCGTGCCACGTATCTTTGAAGACTTGATATACCAAGGTATTTGCTGAAAACGTTGAAAACTAATCTTTATTTTAACCAGAAAATGTAATATTATACGGATTACATTAGGTATTACTATTGGCAAATAAAGATGTTGATATACTATTTTCACTCTATGAGGTATACGATAGAAACAGAGATTCTATGCTTTGGTTCCTTGAAGATTTCAATGTAAAAAGCTATGAAGAATATAAACAAAAATATCATGGTACATCTCAAGAAAGATGTCATTTTATTCGGGTTTGTGGTTTTTTTGAACTTTCTGGTACTTTAGTAAAAAGGCGACTAATTGACACCAATCTGTACTTTGATGTTTTTAATCCTAGTCCGTTCTGGCAGAAGGCAAAATCAATAATAGAAGGAATGAGAGAGACGAGACCGTTTATTTATGAAAATTTTGAGCTTTTAAGCGAAATGAAACTGAAATGGGCTAACAGAAGAACAAAATAATTAGCAGAAAGACAAAATTAAATTAAATGTTAATTATAAATTAAAACAGTTGGTTCTTTACGATAATAGATGTTATAGATAACAAACGTGATATGTGATGTTTGCTACTCGCAAGTCAACTTTAGTCCAAAGGGTTCTGTAACAGAATTACATGTTTCTGCTAATAATTCAGAATACCTCTTTGTATCGTATACAGTCTTTGAATTTACTAATTCAAGTGGGATACTTCTTTTTCTTGAATTTTTTTGATAATAATCGGTTATTACATATTTCAAAATTTGTCCTGCTTTAAGCGAATTACCAGCATTCTTTAATTGTAGTAATGCATCCAATTCAACCGTATTCCTATTTTCATACTCATCTACATTTTTCGATATCCTCTTTGTTAGAACTAAATCATTTATGGGAACCTTACTATATTTCAAAAGCTCTAGATGCATGTGAAAAATATCTCTCACTTTTGGCATCAAATCTTTAACTTCTTTGATTGAGTTAGCTTCTGACATTATGTTCAAAATATTTTGCTGAACGTTTGAAAAGAATTCAGCAGTGTCATGTCTTCTTGCCTCTATCCCCCTCATTTTTACAGTTCCATCTTCAAAGACGCCAAAATAGCGATTAGAAACAGGCAGTACAGCATTATTCTTTGAAGGAACAAATACAATCCACTTGTATATACCTTCAAATGAAATTGGAAGTCCAGTTTTGTTTTCTATTTCAGTTGTTAAATCATTATAATCATTGTTTATACCATCTTTCTTTTGTATCCAGATGGAATCAACTATTGCATGGAGGATTTTAAATCTATGTGATTCTGCTATCCTTACTGTTTGTAATAAAATCTGTCTATCAAATGCGCATACTGCAATATGTGCGTCTATTCTACCAAATTTAGCATTATTAAAACCTAGATAACCAAAACTTGTAACTAAAACCCATTTTAGTGCAGTTTGTCTTGCACCAAAAATCTTTTTTAAGTTGGGATCTGTGGTTGCGTTTTTCTTGTTTTTATATATTGCTCTCTTCTTTAGTAATATTTCTAATGATATAGGAACTATCCCTCTTCTTTTTTCACATATGTGATAATTTAGTAATTCTGGAACGCGTAACTTGGAATGAGAACAACAATTACAAATTACAGTCTCAGCTGATATATTTTCTTTAAACATTATATTAGGATAGAGAGAAACAAAATCAAGTTCAGCAACTTTTTCATGCACGCCCACAATTGGTTCAAATATCAGACCGCCGCGATCAGCAATTAAAAGATCTCCAAGTGACTTTGGGTGTTCTGCCAGTGTGGGTTTCCATGGAATAAGTATATCCTTTATCATAGCGTTATAGAATTGTAAACTACTCATACACTTTCCAATAGAGGCTCTGGATGCTGCATGTAATGGTAGTCTACAAATCCTTGCAAGTTCATACAATCCTTGAAGACCAGATTCATTTAGAACAAAGGAATTGTCTGTATCAATGTGTACCCTTCCAAATAACTTTGCAGCTAATGGTTTGAAATATATCTTACCATAAGAGAAATATGATATTCCATCTCTCTTAGGTCTGTATAAAGGTACACCCTCTCTGTCAAGGATTAAATCTACTTGATTGATTTCCGATCTGTACCTTAGATAAGGAAATGTAAATGAATCACCATCTTCTGTGAGAATAAAATCAGGATTAATTTTTTTTATTTCTTTAACAAGTTGATATAAAATATCTATTTCAGTACCCTGAATATGAATAATATCTTTAATTCTATCACAATTTTGTATAGATACCAATGCTATTGAATCTGTAAATCTAGGTATTTTTCCTTCCTTTACTTTTGGATATACTTTTAGACGTACGTTATTAAATAACGGTAACTTATATTCTGTAGACCACACATTATCCTCTTTGCCTACCCAATTAAGTTTTGAATTAGATACATGAACTTTACACTTCATGAGTGGAAAAATATCGTGCTCATAAAAATAGGATTGTTCTGGTAGAATGCCTACATTGTATAGTCTAAATTGTCCAAATCTTCCCAATCTCTCAATTTTTTCTGCTAATTTTAATGTATAAGTAGAATCTTTTAACTCCATTTCAAGAACTTGAGATCTCTTCGTATCTGTTACCAATTCAAATTTAGAAAGAAAATTATATTCTTTTACCATGGAAAGTATTTCATTATTCTCTATGATAGATTTTAATAAAGACTTGTCAGAAGCAACATAGATTTTATGATTCCATCTCTTGTCCACCACTCTTATCATTGTAGAATTAGTTTTTTTTATCCAGAAAATCATGTTGCCATTTAAAGTATATGCATCAAATAACCAACCAGATATCATTTTGTTATACTGAGTTTAGATACAATTTTATCAACTAGAGTACTGAGGCACAAAATTAGCTTGTTGTAATTCTTTATTCTAGATTTTTTTATACACTGACCAGTTTGGTGAAGCATGACCTCTTTCTTATCAATTCTGAACTATATAGCAAGAAGAGATTCCATGGGGAGGGGAGGGATGAGTGCAGGATACAAAACTTGTATCCATTATTATCAAAAGGTATAACTAAATAATATCAAATTGGTCCTAAATTTCTAGGTTTGAATCTTACCTATTCTCCCATTACGATAATCCTCTAAAGTATTATCAATCTCTTCTTGGGTATTCATAACAAATGGTCCATATTGTACTATTGGTTCATTCAGAGGCACACCTGCTATAAGTAACAGATCCAAAGATGATTGGGCATTCTCAGGTACTCTTATAGAAGTATAGTTGCCATCATTTTTAAACACAATCAAGTTTTTCTTGTCTCCAATCACATTATCTTTTCCAAAAAGGCCGTTACCACTAATAACATATGCAAATGCATTATAATTTTCAGGAACTGGCGGAACAACTTCTCCACCTGGTTGCAGGGTAAAGTGCAAATACAAAATAGGAGTCAAAGTCCTGATTACAGCCTTGGTATTAAGGTAATTTCCTGCAATAACCTTGATTGATACTTTACCATCAGGTGTATTGACTATGGGAATTTTTGTAGAAGGAACATCCTGGTAATCTGGCCTTATCCACTTGTCATTTTTACGAAGATTTATCCACAATTGAAATCCATGCAATGTTCCTCCACTTTTAGAAAGCTCTTTTTCTGGCATCTCAGAATGAACCAAACCAGAACCTGCTGTCATCCACTGAACATCACCGGGACCAAGCATACCTGAATTTCCCTGAGAATCTTTATGTTCGAATCTTCCTTCAAGCATGTATGTGACAGTCACAAAGCCTCTATGAGGATGATCTGGAAATCCTTTTTCCTCATGTGGTAACAAAACTAAGGGACCCATCTCATCTAAAAGTAAGAAAGGATCTATATTTCGAATAGATCGTGAAGGGAAGGATCTGTGAACGACAAAGCCATCGCCCTCCGCAGTTTCAATACTATTGGTTACAATTTGAACTGATCTATTCATTTTGCCAGTTGCATTAATTTTACTAGCAATATTGCCTTCTTTTTCTCTTTTTTCCATATCTTATATTGTGGTAACAGTATATTTAAATTGGGCGGTAATTTTTACCCTAGTTAGTTATTAACATTATAGCAAGTCAACTATGAAATTATAGGATATGTTATTAATTATCAATTACTTTTACTCTATTTTATTAAAGAGTAAAGATTTACAAATTATTGGATGGGTAGAAACGTACTCAAATTGAGATAGCTATTACGACGGGATTAGTACGCCTAATCTTATTAAATATCCTAATCAGAGTTGTAATAAACCCGTATTTCTTGTCAATCATAGAATACGTTATTGACGATTCTGCCGAGTCTGCAAACTTTACTTTGCCATCAAACCAGTTACCCTTTAGATTTCCACGAATATCGCAAGGGGCAATCCTTACATGTGGATTGTTTCTAATCCGCTTTACCTTCCCAGAATTGACATCCGTCCTAAAATATATCAAACCTTGGTAAATTATAAACCAGATGGGAGTCCTTACTCCAGCGCCATTTTTCCTAAACGTCTCAATTGTAATGTACTTGAATTTCGATAAATCGGATAGATTATCTGCAGACATCTAATAACTTTCAATAAAGAACTTATTAGTAATCTTTTTGTAAAATTCTATCACAGTACCAAATGGATTAGGGCAACAATCGAATGTCCGATAAGTTCACAATATCATAATTACCTAAAATATGATGCATATTTGTAGTTCAAATAAAGCATCAAGATTAGGATAAGTAACACTAATCTTTCCTGTACAGTTCATCGTTTGGTTTAATATTTCTGAAATTAAGGTAGAGAGCCAAATCATAGATAATCTTTATGACACCACCTAACACAAAGGGTGCTGCAAGTGACAAAGATGATTGAAAGATATACCCAAATAACGATGGAGATATTGTTTGCGCAATATTTCTGGAAACATTGGTTAGTCCTGAAGCAGCTGTTCTCTCATCTTCGCTGACAATTGCTACGATGTATGATTGTCTAGTAGGAACATCCATCTGCGACATAGTCATTCTAATTAAATATAGTATAACAGCCAATTGTAAAGAGGGGGCAAATGCAACCAAGATGAGCAAAATATTAGATGGGAGATGCGTGAATACCATTGTATTTACAAGACCAATTCTATCCGCAATCTTTGCGGCTGCAATATACGATAAAGCAGTTATGACATTAGCAGCTGAAAAAATATAAGATAAAGCAGCAAGGTCCGCTCCAAATCTTGTAAAGAACCATAGGGACATAACACTTTGAATTACGAAGCCTCCTGCAAACGAATCAACTGCAAAGAGCGTAGAAAGCTTGGCAACAATCTGTTTTGATCTTGGAGATAGGGTCTGCTTAATAGTCCTTTTCGCTTCTTGCTTAACTTCAATATCTCTTGAGAGCATAATGTAAATAATTATAACAAATAAGCCAAGCAGGGTATATAAGATAAAGAGACCCTTGATTGATTCAATCTGACTTAATCCATAAATTTGTTCCTGTAGTAGGGATGGTAGGCCGGACAATAAGATGCCCGCAGACATAGAAAACGTTCCTACCATATTATAGAGTGCAAATGCTGTATTCATCATCTGCTTATTCCTAATTGTTTGTGGTAAAGTCGCTTGTTCTATTGTCAGGAAGGCACCAGTCTCAGACCCAGTAACATTCATAGTTCCTATAAATGCAGCTAAAATTAACAAGAAATAGTTATCAGTAATTGTGAATATTAATCCAGAAACTGACATTAGCGAGGCATAGATAATAAGAAGCCTCCTTCTTCCAATTCTATCAGCATAAAAGCTAGCAAATAATGTAAAAATCACACTGTTTACAAGTGCTGAGCCTAAGAGTAGACCTATCTGAATATTATCAAATCCTAAGAGCCTTAGATATATGGCAATAATAACACTAAGAAATCCATAGCCAAATGTCCTCATAATCCTCGCTGCAAGTAACAGCTTTCCATCTCTTGTAAGCCAGTTGAGAATTAAATTCATACGATTGTATCTTTTCAGGTTGAGTTTATATCAACTACTAAGATCACACATTATGAGCAAACTTCCAACCAATTATCATCTCCTAATTGAAACTAGTTTGCCGAGTTTATCACTGTCCTCTGCTCTAAATTCTAGTGAAGAGCTCTGCATCTCCTCTTCGCTTAACCTTTAACTCAAGCTTTCTAAGGCTTTTTTTAGATCCTCGAGTAACATTACAGGATGAAATTCAACCTTTGCTCCCATATCCTGAAATAATGGTTCGGCTATAGCGGGTATCATGTCAGCCCTTTCAATGTTGACAATAAATGCAAAAGTTCTATCTCCTCCCGCTTCAAAAAAATAAGCAGCCTCAGCGTTTGCCTTTTTGATAAAATCTTCAATAGTTTGCAAAAATTTTGTACTCTTCACTGCTTTATTTCCGGCTTCAGTTGGAAGTTGAGCTCTTACTAAAAATCTCATATTTGAGATTACAAGTTATAATATAAATATTTTTGATTAACTTTACTTATTTCAAGGACAAAGTGATATGCGACTCGGAATAAGTCACAAATTAATCAAATTCACGGGGTTATATCGCAAATTCAATATAAGCAATTTTTTACCTTATTTGTACTATGCTGGATGATCTTGTCAAAGAGAGGGTCGATGATAAAAAGCCCCGTCATGAAGGACTTACCCTTACAGTCGATAAGCTTGAATCATTTGATAAGGAAAACTTTGAGATATTGGCTCCTTTCATAGACCAAATTAAGATATATAATACGTATCCCTTGTTAATTTCTGATAATCTTCTTCAGAAAAGAATATCGTTCTACCATGATTATGGTATAAAGGTATCTACCGGTAGTACACTTACCGAATATGCAATATCAGAAAATTCTCTTGATAAGTTCATAACAGAAAGTAGTAGAATAGGTTTTGACATAATAGAAATTGGCGAGAACAGCATTGATTTAGATGTCGATAAAAAGAAGAGAATATCTGATTCCATACATTCTACAGATTTGAAATTTAATTGGAAGATAGGAAAAAAAGATCCGCGTCATCAGATTGGAATTGATCTCACACTTTTGAAAATTGACGAGGCAATAAAAGTGGGTGCAAAAAAAGTAATCTTAGAAGCTAATGAGGGAATCAACGTTGGAATATATGATCAAAACGGTTCCATCATTTGGAACTATGTCGCAGCTCTGACTGCAAAATATCCACCCAGTACTTTTATTTTTGAGGCTCCATTAGCAATGCAACAGTCATCATTAATAGCAGAATTTGGTCAAAGGGTGAACCTTGCTGAAATTACAATTGATAATGTTGCATCTGTAGAATCTCAGCGGCGTGGATTTCTTTCTAAAGCCTCTTTTGGGATGACTTTCTCACAAAAAGAAATAGGTGGAGGCCCTGCCTCGAAGTTTATCTATTATTTAATAAAAACTAAGCATCCAATAGAACAAGGCGATCTTATTGGAATTACTCATTTACCAAGAAGGACTGTTCAAAGTGCGATAGAAGATTTGAAGAATCAAGGCTTCATTATAGAACGAAACAGCCTGGATGATAGTAGAAGAAAGGTGTATTATCCAGTCAAATCAGAGTGGTTGTGAATATCCTATATATCTAAACTATTTTCATTAAAGATATAATATTTTTCTTGTCAATAGGCTATAATACTCTGCTGGAGCTGCCATTGAATTAATAACGATTAGTGAAGAATTAGTAAAGAATACAAGATTCTCTGCTGCTAATCGTTACTAAGGTGAATTAATTTTTATCATATCGTGATCAATTAATGCAGTTTATGCATGTTTTGTCAAAATTATGCATATTTACAAGTATTCAAATATGGTTTAATTTATGCTTTAATTTAGATAGAATACATGAGCAAAAAATTTAAAGTCTTGGTAATCTTAGCTACGTTACTTATAGCAGGATTTATTGTTACACCTCAGGCGAATGCACAGCTAACACAAAAAAAGGCACTTAGACTAGGATACTTTCCCAATATAACGCACGCACAGGCAGTAATTGGAGTAGGAAATGGAGATTACCAGAAAGCACTTGGTAATAACATAGAGCTAAAACCTTTCACGTTCAATGCAGGTCCATCGGCTACAGAAGCACTTTTGGCAAATCAGATCGACGCAACGTACATAGGTCCGAATCCAACCGTTAATGGTTATGTAGTCTCTCAAGGAACGGCCGATAGAGTAATATCTGGTGCCGCAAGCGGAGGTGCAGTCTTTATAGTAAGAAATGATTCTGGTATTCAATCGCCCAAAGACTTTGCAGGTAAAAAATTTGCTTCACCACAACTAGGAAATACTCAAGATGTTGCATTGAGAAAATATTTACTAGATAACGGATACAAGACAAAGGACAAAGGGGGAAATGTTGAGGTTCTCCCAGTTAAAAATCCAGATATCTTGACATTATTCTTAAAGAAGGAGATCGACGGAGCTTGGGTGCCTGAACCCTGGGGTGAAAAACTAATCAAGGAAGGTAATGGCAGATTATTTTTGGATGAACGAACATTATGGCCAAAAGGAAAATTTGTTACTGCAAATATAATTGTCAACCCTGAATACCTTCGCAACAATCCAGAGGTAATAAAAAAGCTGTTGGAAGCGCATGTAAACGAGACACAATGGATAAACGGTCATAAAGAAGAGGCACTGAAGACTTTTAATATCGAGCTAAAAAAACTTACAGGTCAAACTATTCCAGACGATCAACTCAAGCAAGCCTTTTCCAGACTTGAGCTAACTTATGATCCCTTGCGAGAAACACTAATCAAGTCTGCAAATGATGCATTTGATGTAGGCTTTCTAGGCAAAACAAGACCTGACTTGAGTGGTATTTTTGATCTAAAGATCCTTAATGAAGTATTGAAAGAAAAAGGGCTTCAGAGTATCGCAGGAACTGTAAACCAATCCCTATTAGCGCATTAGGTCTTCATAGCGCGATGTCTATGTTGGCCAATGGATTGGGGTTAAAGAATGCTTCCTAGGAAATATTATATTTATTTCATAGATACAGCACACGAGTTTGGGCCGGCTTCCAAATCAGGCATTTGCATGTCATCAAATGGCAGGATTTTCTTGTTGATATCTATTATCGTTTTATAGTTCATTGGTCTAGATGGCAAAGTGTCTGTAACAAAATGAACAAATTCATCCTTATCCATAGAGAGATGTTTTATTTTCTCTTTTATTGAGCCAATCGTGTCAGCTATAGGTATACCATGCTTTAGCGTTATTGAACTTCCATTAAAATGCGCAGGAAGAATCAAAGTATTTTCTGGTAACTGAATTACTAATTGATGATAGGTTTCGTATAGCAACCCGGCATATTTTTTCGCTTCTTCTCGTAAATCAGGTCTTCCCACACCATCAACGAAAAGGGTATCTCCAGTGAACAAGTAAGGATTTGTAGAAAGATCATGGGAGCTTTCTGCTGTAGGAATATCTTCAGAATTCTCTATCAAAAAAGACATACTACCATTCGTATGTCCTGGAGTGTGAATCGCTCTTAGTGAAATATTTTTCGATACTTCTATTTGTTCTCCACCTTTTATGTAATTGATGTTAATTTCCATATTTTCGCTATGATAATCTTCCACGGAGCTGAAATAAGCCCCTACCCGAGAGTTTGTCTCAGTAGATATAGTTGTGACTAACTTTGCTACTCCAGAGACATGGTCCGCATGTTGATGCGTGTCGATTACCTTTATTATTTTCAATCCATTTTCCTTGGCGACATTCAAAAAAGCCTCGTAAACTTCTCGACTTGGATCTATGACTACGGCTGCACCATCTTCTTTTGAAGATACAATATATCCCATACAACCTTTAGATATCCTTCTTACCTGCCATATTCTAAAAGGAGCTTCCTCAGGAACATCAATCTCCGCAACATCGGATACTTTATTCCAACTTGCCATTCCACCCCTGACACTTTTTACTTTATATCCCAATTGGTTAAGTAGTCTCGCTGCCATCATCGACCTATTTCCATGTGAACAAACAGTAACAATTTCTTTATCTTTTGGGATCTCTTTTAACAAATTAGAGTCATTCAGAAATAAACGATCAACGGGTATCAACTTGGGATTTTGATGACTATCGTAGGATAATCTCCAAGACTCGTATTCTTGAGGCGTTCTAACATCCAAAATAAAAATATCCTCATGGTCATCAATTTTCTTTTTTAATTCAGTAGGTTCTATTTCTTGACGAGTATCTGTTTTCTGGTCGTCCATATCTCATTATAGAAAGGTAAACACTAGTTAAATAGATATTTATTGAATTAGTCGTATAGTCACAAGAATTTATCCTTGCCGACTTAACCTAATCTTATCAATCGAAGCTAGATAATTCCAATTCAGGGAACATTTGAATGTCATCTTTTAAATTATCACTGAGATTAATTTATTTTCTATCAATTAAATAAAAGTTCGTAAAATTTCAATCAATTATGGACAATTTTGGGAGATAAATATTTAGCGTGGGTATGTACATAAACTTAATCTCAGATAAGAGGTCTAGCATTAGTAAATTTGATGAGATATAATCGAAATCAAGAGCTATTTTAGTTCTCTATAGTATTATCTGAACCTTTTTTTAATACTTTGAATTTAATAAGACAGTATGAAACATTTTCAGTTAATTATTTTAATAGCACTTGGAGTATTTTGCCTAAGTTCCATGGGTATTATTAATGACTATGCAATCGAAGTGTCAGCGCAATATCCAATTATTGACGGTATTAGGTGCGACCGTACTGAAATCCTTGACTTTCATTATCATGCACACCTCAATATCTTTGTCAACGGTTCCTCATACTTAATTCCTGCAGGTATAGGAATTAAACTTCCTGACTGCATATATTGGCTGCATACCCACGACGCTTCAGGATTGATACATATAGAATCTCCACAAAACAATACCTTCAACCTAGGAGAATTCTTTGATATTTGGGGCCAAAAATTCAACAATAATCAGATATTTGGTTTAAAAGCTGATAACTCAACTGATAGAACACTCACTGTTTACTTGAATGGGACGGCAATTAATCGCACGTCATACAGGGATATCCCGATACTTAATCATGAAGACATTGTAATTATCTACGGGACTCGTCCGCCAGAAATTCCACAATATAAATTTCTTTATTGAGTAACGATAAGTTTGCTAACTCTTAATTATGATCTCTTTTTGTACAAAACTTTATTGAATCCGAAGACCTTAAAATTGTATCTAGTTTCTTACGAACTGTTGGTACTTTGCCCAAAAGATAAACTTAACCTCATAGTAGTATCATTGAATTATCTTGCCTTTACTCCGCGAATCAGTCATACGTTGAACAGAACAGAACAGAACATGTAATCATAAATATTGAGTTGCTTATTTACTTCTAAGCACAGGTCTTCTATTTTAATTGATTTTTGAAGAAATCCATTATTATTTCTCTTTTCGTAAGGTCTTGAAATAATTTATCATTAATTTCAAACTCAGTCATTAGTATCGTTCTAATAAAGGGATTTACAAGTTTTATGTTATTAATTTTATTCCATTCAAATTGGGCATATTAAAATCAGATATTACCAATGCATAGTCGGATTTGTTATTTTTAATATGTTCAAGGGCCAAAGTAGGTTCTGTAAATGCATATATTCGTCTCCTACGGTAGTCTGCAATGCAACTCGGAACAGTCCAGTAATATCTGGTTTGTCATCTACTATGGAAATAATTTTACCCTCAGGAGAAAACAAAGCTGTCAAACCTCTACAATTCCAGTGAATATATAACCTATCATCGATTCTATGAAGAAGGCCTGATTATAAGATTTGGATATATTCGTTCAATGAGTAACATTAATCGGATTCAAAGCACAAAATTAGAGTTTCTGAAGATAAATAGGGACTTATCTTACCATAGTATTATTTGAAATATTTTGACACATTAATTCTGCTAATTGTCTATTATCGCTCGTCAAATTCATGAAAAAATCATTACTTAAGCGATTTCTGTTTAATATCTGGTTTACTCCTTTTGTTACATTTCCACTAGCGCAAATTCCATTTTCGTTAATTATGGCGTTCGTAGATCGAAAATACAAAGTCAGAGGCACACAAATCAACGCTAGCAAAACGAATATCCAGATGACAGTTATCTCATTCATTTATTATACTAAACTTGCATGATTATTATGGTAAACGGAAGATTCATTAGGAATTTTTAATTATTTGTTTGAAAATAAAATTGCAAATACTGATTCTTAAATCGATAACTCAATTAACTCTATTAATTCAGTGCTTCAAATATGGGATGATGATAAAAATCACGTAGATAGGCGAGAAAGTATACTCCTTAATGCACTTAATAGATATTAAGATGGTGACTATGTGTTTACATGTGAACCACTTTTTATTGCGTTTTATGAATATATACGAGAACATTATTTATCTAGCAAGTAGTAGCTGTGAAATATTTTGAGTGCTACAAAAGACCTAATACATGATCACATATTGGTGAATCGACTTGGTAGGGTTGCAAAGAGATGTTCTGATCTTTTATATAGCAAAGCAGTTATCCCGATAGAGGATATCAAAATAATATCAATGCTCATTCAGGAATTTGTAGATAAATTTCATCATTGTAAAGAAGAAAAGGCGTATTTTCCACATATGAACGGTAAGAATAACTACTCTGAAGATATCAGAAAATTCTTAATAGAACATGAACTTGGCAGACGGATTGCAAATATGTTGGTTCAGAGTCTAGTATCTTGGGATAATGGTATAGAATCAATGGAACCGGTTGCCAGATTCCTAAATGCTTATTCGGTATTCATAAGTGAACATACAGGTAAAGAAGATTTGTTCTTTGATCTTATAGAAGAGAAAGATAAGCTCTCTGAAGAAGAGCATTCACTATTAATGAAACGTTATAAGGTTTGCCACAATGATGTAGGGGGTAATGCTAGAGTAGAACAGATGACAAAACTGATAGGATATCTCGAGGAAAGAGAATGGATGAGAAAGCCGTGAGTTTAAGATTCTGCTGATGTTCTACTTAGTCTAATCAATTGATCATTTGGTTGACTTGAATTAGTATAATTACAAATAATCTGAAATATTGGAAATATCTAATTGTATTTTTTTGGGACAATATTTGGTTGAAATCTAATTAATATACTGTAGAGTCATTTCTTATCAAATATTTTCTTCAGTTCAGTATTTTTCAATCCACATGATAAACACCTATACGATATAATTTTTTCAGTTTGCTTTTCACAAATCAATATTTCGCCACAACATGGGCACTTCATAGCTCTCTGATACTAAATCGTCAACCCTATATTTATGCAAATCAATTTAGAGATTTCAATTTAATGTTTATCCCTTTAATCAAACTGGAAATATTTTCCATATGAGTACCTCTCCAATAAATCTTCTTACAATTGGTGCACATATAAAATATTTTTCCAGATTGTAATAATCGTGCTGGAATATGATCCTTAATCGAATTCTTATCCTTAATTGTATCTAACAAACCATTGCAACAAGTACATAAATATGGTACGTTCTGAGAATTTACAGATTTAATATTTAGGGTGCTGAAAATGGTAACTAGATTCTCTATTTCTGTCTCTTTGGCAATTAAAATTGTATCGACTCCATTTTTTTTGCATTTATTGAATAGGAGCCTATCGCTTGTTAAGACTATTCTTCCTTTACACTTTGCTGAAGCTAAAATATCTATATCATCTATATTAGGATCATAAATCGTATCAAATCCAAACATTCTTAATTTCCTAGCAATTTTACCGAGCATAGCATCGGCCATAAATAAATAGTCGTGATTCCTTTCCATTGTTTGGTAATCTTATTTAAGACCTGTATAAATTAAAATTATCCTTTATTTACAATATGGAATAAACTTTGTTATATCAATCTGACTTGTTTCTTCATCTAACGGCGATTATTAAATGAAGTTGATTGAAAAAGCTTTAGCTTCACAGTATAATTTTAAATCAGCTTCTTGAATAACCTGAAAAAGAGCATTTACTTTAACAAGCTCAGGAAAAAGTCAGACAAGATTTAGAGCTTATTAGTACATTACCTGACGAACAATTATGATACATGAAATTTAATGATTTGGTGTCATCGCAATAGCATCTACTGTGTAAGTAACAGTAAAGGGTTCTCCGCTAGTTTTATGAAAAACCAATGCGCTTCCGGTAAATTGTAATGAGCCTGTACTTATTGGTGTATCCGTGACCTTGACTGGGGTGTCTGTAAACATTGTCATTGTAGAAATTGCAACGGTCCGATTGTTAGGCAAAGTGGCATGATATGGCTCTCCATGTTCAACGTCTATCGCCGATTGTGGATTGTAACTATGCAAGACCTCTATCTCTATAGGCTTGCTTGCCGTGAATGTAACCGTACCGGTCCAGATCTTGCTATCGTTTCTCAAGGGCAGAGCAAATACAATCTGATGGGGCAGTTTACCATGTGGCGTGACTGTAGGAGAGGCTGGATATGACATCTCTGTTTTCTGTCCAAGATACCTTTCCACAGATAAAGTAGCGTTAGTTATGGTGACTGCAGAGACATTGGATAATATGAACGATCCTATAGCAAGTATAGTGAATACAAATATGACGATTATCCGAGCTGCAAATTGTATTGCATTCATGCAAATCGAAAGACTTAATCAAATAATAACTGTTTCTACTAAGGACGTGAACTTCAAATCAAGCCTAGTTTTCTACATCTGAAATAAAATCTATTAAAACCAAATATTATCCAAATCTGTTCTCTTTCGTATGGCAATATGGGAGAAATCTTCGTTAGTATCTTTGCATCCATGCCAGTGTAGCATAAATGCCGGTACGCAAATAACATCATTTTTTTCCAAAATGACAGTTTTCTCAATTTCTATCTTCGTTTCAGTAATATCATCCGGTTCAATCGAGATTCTTTTTGCGAATACTACAATGCCCCTTCCTTCGGTGGCGATTAATATCTGTTCTGAAGGATGTAAATGAGGTTTGGTCCTGCAACCATCCTTAAAAGTCACATGATACATCTCTTGTTCCTTTGAATCAATATTATCTAATAGATTCTTTATTATGAAATCGCCAGTGAATTTATCTTTATATTTTTCATAAGATTCTTGTTTTGTATATACAATGTTCTTTTTTTGCATTATTACTTTATGGTATTCGCAATTATAAATATTACGAAGTTACTGATTCTATAATTTTATATCAAAATACTATCATTATTAAAATGTCGTCTGTATTTCAAGCAAAAAAATCTAAAAAAGTTTCCAATATTAGATTTCACCAGTACACAAATCAGTGCATAGAAAATACTAATAGCATTTAGAAGATTGACTTGGTCTTTGTATAATTGTTTATCAGAAATTAGATCGAAGATCACGAACCAACATGTTTTTCAAGAAATGCTAATGTTTTTTGCCAAGCATCTCGAGTTTCCTTAGGTGCATAATTCTCCCCCGATGGATTTGCAAATGCATGACCAACTCCTTTGTAGATGTATATCTCATTTGGTATGCCATTCGAATTTAAGGCCATTTCGAATGCTTTTACACTGTCAACCGATATTGATTTATCTTGATCACCAAATATGCCAAGTACAGGCCACTTTATTTTTGCAAGTGATGCATTATCTGTTAGAAGACGACCATAATATATGATAGTAGCTGCTACTGGATGATCCTGACTGTTAAGAGCAAGCTGCAAGGATTGTCCTCCTCCAAAACACCATCCTAAGGATACTATCTTCTCGGGATTAACATTAGGAAGTGAAGAAAGGTACCTTACAGCTGATTTGAGATTAGCAGTTGCAATATCCTGATTGTCTCCGACGTACTGGCTTAGCTCTGATGAACGATTTCTGTCAGTGGTAACCTCGCCTTTAAACAAATCAACAGCTAGTACCACATAGCCATTTCGAGCTAAAAGATTTGCCATCTTCTTAATGTTGTCATTAAGCCCCTTATTTTCATGGATCATTATAACTGCGGGTAGTGTATCATATTTATTATTGCTGTCCTTATTCTCTTTTGTCAATGCAGGATACACTAGATATCCACTGGCCTGATCAAAATAATTTACTGTCCTATTTTCTAAATTAACACCCAAGTTAGAATTGTCCAGATTAGTAAGAGACGTTTCATTCGTTACTGTACCTAGAAATTGACCCTCTACCAAATTCATAAAACTACTTGATAATATACCCGTAACAACCAGAATGATGAGAAAAAAAAATCTCGTATATACTTTATTCACACATTATTTTGTCATATATTATTTATATTTTTCATGCAGAGATCCTAAGGTAAGGAATTAAACAGTCAGTATTGCAGATCTAATTTAAACTACATTAAAATTTGGGAACCTATAATAACCGAATGGTCAAAAAAACATAATGATCTCCTTCAGAGTAACAAAAACAATAAAATAGGACAGTTAGGAATATCTAATGACGAACTATATGATCTTATGATTTATGGATATGTGCTTTAATTTTCTCCTGCATCTCAGGTTTGAGCACGTCTTCACGCGTATATCCGTGATCTTTTATCGCATGCTCTACTAAATTATCCATTAATTCCTGCTCTGTTTCACCCTTTCCTACATAATCGCAGTCGACTCCAACTTCTCTACAAGATACTGATAACATTAAAAATAATATAGAGAAATAGTATTTAAGTATATTAAAAGATGAATGTTCGATGCTCAATTTACAAATTTGGCACAAGAATTATTTTTCACTAAATGCTAGTTTTCAATAAGGTATTTTGTACAAACAGATTTATTTGATGAATATATTGAAACCTATTTTTGATCTAGAAAATTCTTTTGTAAGGACTGCTTCAGAATCCGATTTTGCATTTTCGGAATTGTATCATCTCTTCTACAGAAAAGCACTTGACAACAAATGCTGTCAACTATAATTATGTAGCATTTATTTTTTGAAGTTAGGTTTGTTTCCCAAAAGTGACCCTACAGTTGGTGTCTCTTTAAGTGGAAGTTTGACAGTAAGGATATTTGATAATGATTTTGTCTTTGATAAATCTGTGAATGTAACATTTGCCACCAAACTTTTTAGTAACTTGTCGGTAAATGTGCTCTTTAGCATTTCTACACCACCATTACCCGTAGCAATAAATCCACTTGGAAATGATGAGATCTTTAGCAGTGTACCATTTGGAGCAAAAACGTACATTACTGCATTTATTTTTTGATTTTTCAATAAAGCATCTTGAATTGTATACTTTACGTTTACTTTAAGTTGATTTGCATCGGTATTTGTTAGAGGCGAAAAGGTTGAATTAGCAAGAGATATAACTATTCCTGGCTTATTCTGTGCAAATAATGACTGTGTGTTGATTGTTATTGTATAAGAAACCAATATGGATAAGGTTAGGATTAACGCAATCATATATCTTGTTAAATTGAACATTTCTATTCACCAGACAATAGCAATTTATTTTCGTGAATAAAAAATGTTTCTTATCAGTACTCAAATTAATTGACAATATCTAAAAAATCTCCCGAAAAAGAGAAGAAATCTTTAGTTTAAATGAGTTACAGAATATTAATACTAAGAATATGGAAATCTGATTCCTTTAGATATGCATTACTCTCAAAGCAATGACTGATTAAAGTTAATATACATCTCAAATATCCTGGTACAATAATCAAGCTAGGCCAAACATCGGTTTAGCTCTTTATGATTGATCTGTAGCAAAAGTTTCCACGACCTTTTTCCACGCAATTGCCAAGTTTTGTTTATTATATCCGCCTCCACCCAGTCCAATAATTCTTCCATGGGCCTTATCGTGAGCAACCCTATGGAGTGTCTTCGCAGCATATTCGTGAGATTTCTCAGTATATCTTAAATGCGTTAATGGGTCTCCCGACAAGCCGTCCGCTCCGCATTGGAATATGATCAATTCAAAATTCATTGAATTAATAAAATTTTCAATTTTCATAAAAGCTGAAATAAAATCACTATCGGTCGCACCAGGTTGTAGAGGCAAATTAAGCTTGGAGCCTTTTCCAGCTCCTAATCCGTTTTCTGATTCAAAACCAGTTCCAGGATATAAGAATGAACCGTCCTCATGAATATCAGCTATGATTAGATCGGGATCTTGTTCAAATTCGTAGTATACACCATCTCCATGGTGAGCATCAATATCAACATACAATATTTTCTTTAAATTGTATTTCTTCCTCGCATAAATTATTGCATTTCCTATATCATTAAATACACAAAACCCCCCCGCTGCATTCCTTCTAGCGTGATGCAGACCCCCAATGGGATTGAATGCATGAAGAATTCCATTTGTATTATTAATAACAGTGTCAATAGCCAATAGTGTAGAACCTACTACATACATAGAGGCCTCAAATACGCCTTTAAAGGAAGGTGTATCCCCTGAATCAAGATACCCCAATCCAGTTTTTGACGACTCTTTTACAAAATTGATATAGTTTTTGTCATGAAAAGAAGAGATTGTTGTTTCATCTGCTAGAGCGGGGGAAAGTAGTTTTAAATTACCTGAATCAATAGTCTCAGATTGACTAATCTTTGACCAAAAAGCATCAAGTCTACCAGAATTCAACGGATGTTTCTCACCGAAGGAATAGTTCGAAAGTTCCTTACCTAAGATAACTCCAGTATTGCACATCAATCATTTATTCACGATTGGAGTATTAGTAGATTGTCAGAATCTCATCTGTAGACTCTAAAAAAGTTTTATTTTATTTTAAAGGTACCACCTGAAGAAATATCACTCCACAGTCACCCAGAATATAATGTGGTAGAATTCTCTGGACTTTCAAAAATCCTTTATAGTACAAATACGATATTATATCCAGATCAGAATGTGCTACGATTTTGAACTTCCAGAGAAGGTAAAACAAAAAAGTAAAAATACATTACGCGAGGAAGATAAAGAAATTGAACTTGAATTAGAGCCAATGACGGTCTCAAATTAATGTAATTTCTTACTTTCTTTTAGTAATGTCATTGTGATTATTCTAGATCTTAATGTTATGGCTTGATATCAGCTCTGTCATAAATCCATAATTATATTCAATGACCTTGCCCTATTGGATATAGGTCTGATTAGAATTATCAAAGTTTTTAATTAATTCAAATTTGTTCTCAAATTTATCATAATTTACTAATCCTAACTTTGGAAAAATTTTCAGAGGATCCTCAGCCATAGTTGATACCGTGCAATTTTCACCAAAGAATTTTTTGCAAAGTTCTACAGTCATGTATCTTACTTTATTTTCATCCAAAATTCCAAAACTATGTAGATATTCATGTAAAAGTACCGTAAATAAGTACGCGTTGTATTCCTCATTAGTAGTTGAATATTTCCTTACCAAATCTAATACGAGCTTATTCACCGCAATAACATTTGAACCCAATACGTGATAAGCTCCTATTCTTGTAGGCATTCCGTGTAGCATCAGGCTCAAACCAGCTCGTTTCATATCATATACTGAATTAACAGAAGACTTTACAAACTCAAACATTTCGTTAAAGTCTTTCAAATATGACAGCTTGTCTTTATTGCTATTTTGTTTCTCAACTGTAATGGTTGACACTATTGCTAGCTTTATTATTCTCATATCTACCTATAAATCATGGCCTGCAATTTTAAGTCGCCGTGTTTTTGACAATTATAAAATTTTCAACTCATTAGATTAATTAAGGAAATACACCATATAGTCAGTATCTAGTACATGGCTGTACATTGGAAAGGAGATTCTGGTCTACGTGCCAGAATGATCTTGAGTTTCATCCTTTTAGGAATACTGTATCTTATATTCTTAAGTATACTTCACTATTTAGGAGTTGGATATATTCCACTCGCGCTAATCGCATCAGCAATGATCTTAGCACAATGGTATTTCTCCGACAAGATAGTGCTATGGAGTTCTGGTGCCAAGATCGTAACAAAAGAAGAATATCCTAGGCTGCACGAAATTGTGGGAAGACTATCAGCTAATAATGGACTTCCTAAGCCTAAAGTTGCGCTGGTAAATTCGCAAGTACCGAATGCCTTTGCTACAGGTAAAAGTCCCAAGAGCTCTCTCGTTGCAGTAACCACAGGGATTATGGATCTTTTGGAAGATGATGAGCTCGAAGCAGTAATAGGTCATGAACTGACACATGTCAGAAGCAGGGATGTCCTAGTTCTAACATTAGCCAGTGTATTTTCTACTGTAGCTTGGTATCTTGTACAATTTGGATTTTTTGGTGGATTGCAGACAAGAGATCGGAATGCTGTTGGAACTACTGCTATTGTGATGTTAGTTGCAATATTAACATGGTTAGTAAGCTTCTTAATTATTAGGGCAATCTCAAGGTATAGAGAATATTCTGCAGATAGGGGTGGAGCAATTATGACAGGAAAGCCTGATAAATTAGCAAGTGCTCTTCTCAAGATTAGCGGTAAAATTGGAAGTGTTCCACCAAAAGAATTAGAAAAGGTCCAGCAATTGAATGCATTTTTTATTATTCCAGCTCTTACAAGAAGTTCTTTTGCCAACCTATTCTCTACCCATCCACCAGTTGAAAAGAGAGTTCAAAAACTCATGGAAATGAAAAGTGGAATGAATGAATAAACACTACGATGGCTCGTCACAATTTATGGAATGATAGTTGATAATAGTGATGGTATAGTTTCAACCCAAATATGTTTCGGAGATCCATTATTTTCACTCAGCCCATCCTTTGATAAAAGACTTAGGAAGGAATTATTTTATTTTCGCTAAATAAATAGTCAATTATTGATAATCATGTAAACGTTTGTCTCTATGTAATTCTATTTTCCGTTTTACCTCGACTTTGTGTTTGCTTATGATGTGATTATTGGCGCAAGTGTCGTGCATTATGCCAAAATCGCAAAATTCACAGGATGTAACAAAGTCCCGATTATGTAATTTTCTCTTACAATATTTGCAAGTATCAGTTTCAATGTCGTAGATTGAAAGAGGCTTTATCCAAGATTCACGCCAAAGTACTATTAACATTAAAAAGAATTTTTCACTGGTCATATTTATTTTCAGTGATATTAGAGAATTCATTATGTTGTGCGCCATGGTTTTTAGATATCCTTCATTTGGTAATGTACACCTAGAATAACTATAGAGTGAAATCATCATGATTTACAGATCCTGCAAATGCATTATTCGTGATTCCGAAATTTTCTGAACATAGTGATATTGCTAGATTAATCTTGTTCGTTAAACCTGGAGGAGCTTCTCGCGTGCAGTTATGATGCAATTATAATTAATAAAACGAAAAATTATTACATGAAAAAAGATAAAATATGTTGTTGTCTAAATTCTCTAATTAAGAACATTGATCAATTTGAACTTTATAAAATATCAAACAAATCGGAAAGAAATTTAATTTAAAATTTATGGTTATTAAATCTGGCCCAATGATTTTGCACTAACTAATTAATCTACACCCAATACGTCTCCAAAATGCTAATTCCATTATAAATGGTCTATTTTTTTGAATCTAGATATGCAATCAGCTGACCTCTGGCATATCCTTTTCCAATCTTAGTAATTTTAATTCTTACTCTATCATCCGGTTTAGTTCCTCCAACAAAGGTAATCAGGCCTCTTATTCGTGTAACACCGGAATCACCATTTCTACTCATATCTAGAATATTTACATCATACTCATCACCTATCTTTACGGGATATCTAAAAGAAGATTCATGTCTAGGGCTCATTTCAGAAAAGTCACCGATGTGATCCTTGTTATTTTTGGAAATGGCATTCTTCATTCTGTCAGGTTGTGATTCTTCTAGGTTATCCAAATTTATCTTCATTGGGTTGTTCGCCTATTTCAATCTTAATTGTGTGCTATTTCATGTTGTTGATATGTTCGAATAATTTAAAATTGTAAAATTCAGATTTAATAACGATAAGTCTGGAATTCATATCGATTAATAATAGACACTTAAAGTTCATCCATCGTAAATTTGCTATAGCACATGTTGCATTTAAATTTCTCATTTCCAGGATTACTTGATAGTACCTCAAGTTGACTCTTAGTCCTACATTTTGGACATCTGCCGTAAACTGTTTTTCTGGGTATGAAAATGATTGTATTGCAATGCATATAAATATTCTATTATCGCACACTGCAAACCAGGTTTCATTATCGAATTTATGTATTTGACTTCTTTACTAATTCAGAATATAATTGGCTGCCAAGGAGTTATGCAATCTCAGATAAAATTTAGGAATTTAAACGCATCTTTAAAGAAATGAAGAACAAAATTGAATCAAATATTTCAAGATTCAATGTAAAAAGGGTTGTTGCCTTTTACATGTCAGTACTCGAACACGAGTGAGTTATCATTTTGGATGCAGAAAATGCACGTGATATAGAGCAACTAAGTATTGCGGTAGGAATTTCTTCATTTAATTCAGTAAAAATAGTACCATTGAGATATTTTGATGAGGTAGTTAAAAAGCTAGAAGGTTAGAACCTTCCTTCATATCACAAACTAATTTCCCTAGATCTATTCTATCTAATCGAATAGGTTGGCTTTATCAAATCTGCAATATCCACCCAACACTTAGCTATTTCATCCATAGTATATACTATATTTATTATCTTTAATACAGCTTCATAATTCCCTTCTAGTTTGATATATTCATTCTTTATGAAGTTAGATATTGCGTTGAATTTATTGAAGAAAGTTACTACTTGAGAGGACTTCTCGGTATCTTTGGTGATAAACCCCGATATAGATTTTTCTTGCATTTGTAAAATCAAGTTATTTGCCTCAATAATTTTTTCATATTTTATTTTATCAAAAGAACCCGATAGAAGAGAGGATAATTTAGAAATAAGATCTCCAGCATTCTCTAAATGGTTAGAAGCTATTCTATAATCCAGAATATCGATATTACTAAGATCCAGGCTAGTAGCTAATCTACGATCCATCAGTGCAGTTCTTATTAATCGTACAATTAAGAAGTACTGCCTGTTTACTTCATCATCTCTTCCCCTCACCAGAAGATCGATATTGGTTTCTCCAGTTTTCATAGCATTGACTATGTCTCTATGTGTACCATTTACAATAGAGCTCATTTGTTTCAGTAATTTTGAAATATTCAAAGAGCGTGAATCAAGAAGAAATTGTATTGTAATGTTAAGACCATCTTCATCAACGATTTCTAGACCGACCAAGTTTCTCATTGCTTTCTTAATAACTTCCCGATCCTCGAAATCGATTTGAGTCTTGCCCACAATCTTTATGGTATCATAGCCTAAGAGATATGCTCCGTAAATCTGATTTATCAATTTGTCATGGGAAAGATCAATAAGATGAATTGCTATTTCTTTGTTCTGAATATTTCTAATACTGGCGGGAAATATTGTGATCGAATTATCCTCATTATTTTCAATTGATAAAATATCGCCCTTTTTAAGACCTAGAGTTTTAATCCACTCGGCCGGTAAAGACATTAAGACACTGCTTCCGATTTTTTGTAACCGTCGTTCACTCTGAAGCATATGACATTTAAATGCATATAAATTAATTAAACATTATTCTTATATTTTTGGAATATTATATTATCACATTAGATGACCTTAGAAATAACACCTCCTATTTCTATTGCCAAGGCATATAGTCCAAGCCACATTACCGGATTCTATAGTGAGGTTAAGAATGATTCAGCCCTTAATCGCGGCTCTCTTGGGGCAGGAGTTTCCATCCGCAAAGGTGTCAAAACCACAGTAGAGCTTTACGATAGTGAAAAGAGTAATTTCGTAATTCGCATTAATGGTGTTAATACAAAAGATGCGATAGTTTCAAAATTTGTAATAGATGAATTTCTGAAAAGAGCAAAAAACCATTACTTTCTTAATGTGAGTCATGAAGTTCAAGTACCAATTGGATACGGAATTGGTACAAGTGGCTCCGCAGCATTGAGTTTGGCTTTTGCACTAAATGATGCTCTTTCATTGGGACTTTCCGATACGGAATCTGCTCAGATAGCTCATAGAGCCGAGATAGAATGTAAAACAGGTCTTGGTACGGTACTCTCCGAGTTTTGCGGAGGATTATGTGTTAGAATAAAGGGTGGCGCCCCAGGTATCGGAAGAACAAAGATAATAAAAATCAATAATTGCAAAGTTGCAATCTTTTGTTTTTCGCCTATGTTTACCCAGTATTTTATTGAAAGTATTAGAAATATTTCAAATCCTGAATGCACTAGTATGATGATGAAAGTCTTAGAAACTAAAAGTACTTTAGAATTCCTGAAAATATCTTACGAGTTTTCACAATCTCTGCTATTCATAAATAAGAATTGTAAAACTCTGATGGATTGTTTGATGCAAAACGGTTTTAATTGTAGTGCGGCTTTATTTGGACAAACCGTTTTCACAATCGTAAAAGAGAATGAATTAGAAATAATAAAGAAGATTTCGAAAAACTTCCCCGCAGAATTATTTATTTCTGATATCGAAAATGAAGGTGCCAGAATAATAAAAAAACATGATACATAAGATTTCTCGAGCTCATCCAAGGGCAAGTTCCCTCATGATACGAGAAAAATTGGTTAATGGCTTTAGGAATGGAATTGTTGTTCCACAGGGACTGATTGCACATGGTAGAGGTGAGGCATTTGATTATCTGCTGGGCGAAAAGACATCAAAGCACGCGTATGAGGCTGAAAAGGTTGCAGTTTGCTTACTATTGCTATCAAATAAGTCAATTATTTCTATTAATGGTAACGCTGCCGCATTATGTCCAAAAGATCTTGTTACACTGGCTAAGGTTACTAATTCACGTATAGAGGTAAATCTTTTTCACAAGAGTAGAGCCAGAACTAGTGCAATCGCAAGGGTATTAAGAAAGGAAAATAAAGCAGAAATATTGGGGCTAGATGACAATTCAAAAGCTATTATGGAGGATATAGCAAGCGATCGCAAATATGTCGATAAAAATGGGATAATGATCTCTGATACTATTTTTCTTGCACTCGAGGATGGAGATAGAACAGAAAGTTTAGTACGGATGGGCAAGAAAGTAATTTCTGTCGATCTCAATCCTTTATCTAGAACGGCAATAGCGTCTAATATTACTATCATTGATAATATTGTACGTGCAATACCTAATATGATAAAAATTTCAGAGCAATTAAATAAAAAAGATAAGCTCTACCTATTAAAACAAATTAGGAATTTTGATAACAAAGCAAATATGGACAAATCATTGTTACTGATGAAAAAGGGAATTTAAAATGAAAAAGCAAAAAAAATCAAAGGTTACAATTTCTCAAATTTTGGATAAGAAAAAAAACAGGGAAAAGATATCAATGTTAACAGCTTACGATTATTCTATTTCTAGGATTTGCAATGAGACTGAATTAGATATAGTTTTGATAGGTGATAGTGCGGCTACAGTCATGTTGGGTTATGATTCGACTAGAAAAATAGGAATGGAAGAAATGATGACATATTGTAAGGGGGTAGCAAATGGGATAACAAGACAGTTAATAGTTGCTGATATGCCATTTGGATCTTATCAAACTGGAATATCAGATTCGGTTAGAAACGCCTTTAAATTCTTGAGATGTGGCTGTGATGCAGTTAAATTAGAAGGCGGATGGGAAATTGTTGATATTATCAAAAATTTAACAGGTCTTGGTGTTCCTGTAATGGGACACATTGGACTAAAACCTCAGACTACTCCCTTGCATCAAGGTTATGGTTTGCAAGGCAAAACAGCAGAAGATGCAGTTATGTTGATAAGAGAGGCAAGAGCTTTAGAAGAAGCAGGAGTTTTTAGCATTGTGCTTGAAAAAGTTACCAGTGAAGTCTCATCAGTAATAACTCAAATTGTTAAGGTACCAATAATTGGAATAGGGTGTGGTCCTTATGTAGACGGACAAGTTTTGGTTATTCATGATATGTTGGGTCTATACAATGATATGGAGCCTAAATTTGTCAAAAAATACACAAACATGGCAGACCAAATATTTGACGTAATACAGGAATACGATAATGAAATTAAATCGGGAAAGTTCCCACAAGAAGGACATACATATCATATGACTGAGGAAGAATACGCGCAATTAAAAAAAATGCTAAAGAGGGTTTAGGTTTATCTATGACTACAAATGAGAATTCTCAAAATGAAGGACATCCTTCAAAAGAAATTATTGGTTTAGACGGTAATATTCTGAAAGGAAAGAAAATTGTCTTGTGCATCACTGCAAGTGTGGCTGCATACAAAGCAATTGATCTTAGTAGATTGCTGATGCGCAATGGAGCTGATGTGTATCCGGTGATGTCAAAATCAACCGAATCTAAGTTACTAACCAAGGAAATAATGAATTGGGCTACTGGAAACAAAACTATAACAAAATTAACTTCAGATTTGGAACACATTGCACTTGCGAATTATGGCAAATCGGATCTTATCATAGTATATCCATGCACAGCCAACACTTTAGGAAAATTTGTCAATGGGATCGAAGATAATGCAGTAACTACTATTTTGAGTGTAGCGTTCGGATCAAGGATACCAATTGTAATAGCTCCGGCAATGCATGAGGCTATGTATGACAATGTCATAATAGCAGAAAATATCCAAAAATTAAAGTCATTAGGTATATCGATATTAGAACCATTGATATTAGAAGACAAAGCAAAAGTAATTTCAGCAGAAGGTGTTCTCCAATTTGTAATTAATAAAATTGGAAATAAAATAGACAGGGACTTGTCAAAGAAAAATGTATTGGTAACAGCAGGTTCAACTGTTGAGTACATTGACTCGGTTAGAATTTTGACCAATTTAAGTACAGGAAAAATGGGATTAAATATAGCGCAACAATGTTTGGATAAAGGGTTTAATGTAACTCTGGTTTATGGTCACGGTTCTTTGAATATTCCAGATGATCCAAATATGAATATTATAAGAATCAAGACTACTGAAGAAATGTATAAAGTTGTAAGAGAAAGGATTCTAGGGGGAAAACAACGCGTTATTTTTCATGCTGCCGCAGTTGCAGATTTTTCCGTTCCACATTCAAATAAGAAAAGAGCTTACAAAATGGATACTCGAAATGGAAGTAAGACTATTAAACTTGTACCAACCATAAAAATTGTTGACAGAATAAAAGAGTTTGATAAGAAAGTTTTTTTGGTCGCCTTTAAAGCTGAATATGATATTTCAGACAAATTATTGATAAAAAAAGCTTCTGATAAACTTAAAGAGTGCAAGGGTGACCTCATTGTAGCTAACGATGTTTCAAGAAATGGATGTGACTTTGGTTCTGATACTAATGAGGTTTACCTAATAGATAAAGATAAGAACGTAATCCATCTTCCGCTTAAATCAAAGAGGGAAATAGCTGGAAATATAGTAAATCTTGTCTGCAAAAAGCTAAATATTGATTAATTTTTATGATCACAAAATTAGTAACTCTTTGGTAAATTTGGTCAAAGCAATTTCGTTGTTGTTGATACTATCGTTAACCACAATAGTATCTTCTATTCTAACACCAAACTTCGAATTTACATATATGCCCGGCTCAATGGTGACAACCATGCCTTTTAATAACTTATTTGAGTCATTTTGACGTATCCATGGTTGTTCGTGAACTTCCAAACCAACACCATGACCGGTAGAATGTATAAATTTGTTTCCATATCCTCCACTGGATATCAGATTACGGCAAGCTTTATCAACCTCTCCGCATTCAATCCTTTCTTTTACATGTTCTAGTCCATGTTGTTGAGATCTCTTGACAAGTTCATACACTTCGCACATCTCAGGACTTACTTTATTCAGGGCAAAAGTACGAGTAGCGTCCGAAATATATCCCTTATACCTTATTGTTAAATCCACTACTATGAAATCACCGGCAACAAATTGTCTATTTGATGTTTCGCAATGAGGTAGAGCACTATTTGTTCCACTCGCAATAATAAATGGATTTAATGTATAGGGATAACACACTGAGGTTGCATCAAGCTTCATTGCTTGATAGAGTAGTTCTGATTGAAGTTGTTTTTCTGTAACTCCTGCCTTTATCTCTTGATTACATATTGCGTAAAGTTTATCAATTATCTTTGATGCCTCCTTTATTTTTTCAATTTCGTACTCATCCTTCATACTTCTTGAACTACGAAATGGACTATCATCTAAGACAAAATTACTGTTATCCGTATACGGTAAAATAGACCGGATAGTTTCATAATCACTACAATCAGAATAAAACCTGAATTTTGATAAGTAAGGTGTTATTGACTTTATTAGTCCTGGCCCGCGCTCAGTTGTAATAATTTCAGAATTTCTTGATTCATTGCAGGCCCTAGTGCTTTCTAACTTAGGAACAATCAATTTGGTGTCGTCGCGTGAGCATATTGCTACGGACTCTCCCCAGAAACCTGTCAAATAGAAAATATTCTCTGGTTTGAAAACCATTAATGCATTAATTCCATCAGCAACAATAGAATCAAGAATCTTTCTCGCACGTAGCATAAATTAATGGCAATAAAATCATTTATGTCTCTTTCCAAATTTTTACGTAATTATAAATATTGGCTATATTCTTTTCATGGATGTAATTGGAGTATCTTGTAATGCTTCCTGGCCCTACTAATGTTCCAAATAGGGTTATTAATGCAATGCTAACACCCATGATAAACCATAGGAGCGATGATTTTAGAAAGTTATACAAGGATATCATAAGTAAAACACAAACCGTATTTGAAACGGAGAATGACATTGTGGTGCTAACGACTTCGGGTACTGGTGCTGTTGAAGCTTCAGTAGTAAATTTAATTAAAAAGGATGATTCCGTTATTATACCGGTTAACGGAGAGTTCAGTACAAGACTTGCAGATCTCATCGATAATTATGGTGGGAAAACTGTCAGGATAAATTCACCATATGGACAAAACCCACCAATAGAAAAAGTGGAAGAGGCATTTGAAAAAAATTCTAAAATCAAGGCACTATACGTGGTTTATAATGAAACCTCCACTGGTACGACTCTGAGATATTTATCCAAGCTAGGTGACATTTGTAAGGCTCATGGAGCATACTTTGTTGTCGATGCAGTCTCAATTCTCGGTGGTGACGAACTACCTGTAGACAAGTGGAATGTGGATATATGTTTCACTGCAACTCAAAAAGCACTAGCAGCTCCTCCCGGAATAGCACCTATTTCTATAAGCAAAGAAGCAAAAAAATACATGATTGAAAATCCACCTCCAAGTCAATATTTGAATCTTAAAAGATATTTCAAATATTACAATGAGAGTTTTGAAACTCCGTTTACACCTGCCATAAGTCTTTTTTATGCTTACCAAGAAGCGTTGAATATCATTATCGAAGAAGGACTAGAAAATAGAATCAAGAGGCATAGAAAGTGCGCTGAAGCATTCTATTTAGGACTAGAGGCTTTAGGATTTACACCGTTTGCCGATGGAAGTTCTAGAAGTAACGTGGTAATAGCGGTAAATTATCTTCCTGGCATTGATGACAAACGATTTCGAGAACTGATATCAACTAAATTCAAAGTTCTAATAGCAGGGGGATTTGGTGAACTTAAAGGAAAAGTTTTTAGAGTAGGAAGCATGGGAGAAGTGAGTAGTTACCATGTTATGAGAACTCTTTCTGCCATTTCATCATCGATGTCAATATTGGGTGTGCAACCCATAAAGGATGGATTATCTGTAGCCAACAAAATTCTGAACCAATAGATGCAAGTTGTTAAGCTTAATATTATGGTAACTCGACAGCAAATTTCGTGGTAATGGAGAAAGGTTCACTTATTCTTATAGACTATACTGCTAAAGTAAAGGATTCGGATGAAGTTTTTGAAACTACTATTGAAGAAAACGCAAAAAAGTCTAATCTGTACGATCCAGGTATAAAATATGAACCCAGATTAGTCTCGATAGGGGAAGGATGGGTATTGAAGGGACTCGACGAAGTACTGTCAACAGCAAAAATTGGTGATAGATTGGATGTTGATATCATTCCTGACAAGGCATTTGGGTTGCGAGATCCAAATAAAGTCAGGATGATACCACAAAGGAAATTTGGTGATAAGGCTGATGAAATAAAAGCAGGAGACCCAGTTGATATCGACGACAGACGCGGTTTTGTTAGGTTTATTGGGTCCGGACGCGTCCAAGTTGATTTTAACCACAGGCTAGCAGGAAAGACGCTGAATTACAATGTCAATGTCTTAAAAATCATAAAAACTGATCAGGAAAAAGCATCCTCACTTATCAAAAGGAGGCTATTTGTAGATAGTGATAAAATTTCAATAGCTTTTAATAAATCCGAACTTACGATTACTATCCCTGAAGAAATCTTTTTGATTGATGGGCTACAGGTTATTAAAAAAGCAATATCCGGTGATATTTTTAAATTCATTCCATCAATCGAAAGCATAAAATTTTTAGAGAATTATCCTAAATCTAAACCGACATCAAAAGCAAAGGATGAGTCAAAAGCAAAGGATGAGTCAAAAGCAAAGGATGAGTCAAAAGCAAAGGATGAGTCAAAAGCAAAGGATGAGTCAAAAGCA
>Ga0207662_10000111_pt1 | contig 38905 bp, 51 predicted proteins | sample KBSS33LmetaG_FD_184338 | JGI IMG/M metagenome (GOLD analysis project Ga0207662, IMG submission 184338) | Switchgrass rhizosphere microbial communities from Kellogg Biological Station, Michigan, USA - KBS S3-3L metaG (SPAdes) (version 2) | ecosystem: Host-associated > Plants > Roots >... | reverse complement strand
TCGGCTCGGAGGCCTTCTGGGGCGATGCCCTGCAGCTGCATCGGGCCATCGCCGGCGAGAAAAACGGCGGCGTCGGCGGCGGCGTCAGCCCCAAGACCGCGCTGTCGGTCGGGCTGAAAGTGGACGCGGAGGCCCTGCCCGCCGAGCTGGTCGCAGGAATCAAGGCCGGCAAGGTCGACCTCGACGATCCCGCCACGACGCTCGCGCTGCTCAAGCTCAATGCCGTGGTCGGCGTGACCGGCAAGTTCGACCAGGCCGGCCGCATCCAGTCGATGGGCATCCAGTGCGCGTTCTGCCATTCGAATGTCGACGACTCCTTCGCTCCCGGCATCGGCAAGCGGCTCGACGGCTGGGCGAACCGCGACCTGAATGTCGGCGCGATCGTTTCGCTTGCGCCGAACCTGAAGCCCTTTACCGATCTGCTCGGGGTCGACGTGGCGACGGTGAAAAAAGTGCTCGCGAGCTGGGGGCCCGGCCGCTACGACGCGGAGCTCGACAAGGACGGCAAGGCGCTTCGCCCGGACGGCAAACAGGCGGGGACGCTGATCCCGCCGGCGTTCGGTCTTGCCGGGGTGAATCTGAGTACCTGGACCGGCTTCGGCTCGATGCCGTATTGGAACGCCTATGTCGCCGTGACTCAGATGCACGGCACGGGCACCTTTTTCGACAAGCGCTTCGCCGACAAGGACCAGTACCCCGTGGCGGCGAAGAGCGGCGCAGCGAAGAGCGCCTCGGCCGGCAACACCCGCGGCGCGTCCGACTTGACCACCGCGAAGCTGGCTGCGCTGCACTTCTATCAGCTTGCCATTCCCGCGCCGAAGCCTCCGGAGGGCAGTTTCGACAAGGCAGCCGCCGCACGCGGGAAAGAGCTCTTCGGCGCAAAGGCGCAGTGCGCGAGCTGCCACGTGCCGCCGCTCTTTACCGAGCCCGGGCACAACCTGCACACGCCGGCCGAGATGGGCGTCGATTCGTTCCAGGCCGAGCGCTCGCCGACGCACATGTACCGCACCGCTCCGCTCGCGGGCCTGTGGACGCACCAGAAGGGCGGCTTCTATCACGACGGCCGCTTCGCCACGCTCAAGGATGTTCTCGAGCACTACAACGGCCACTTCAAGCTCGGGCTGAGCGACCAGGAAAAAGTCGAGCTGACCGAGTATCTGAAGTCGCTATAGCAGACAAGGATTCGACTGCGTCCATTTGCGGCGGCGGCCTCTCCGCCACGCAGCCGTTCTGCGACGGCACGCACGCGATTACCGAGGCAGAAGCGCCTGACAAGCTCTATTGGTACGACGACGCGGGAGGGCGGGACGTTGTCGTGGGCAGCTATCCGGACATCCGCAGCGACAAGCAAGTCGAAGAGGCTTAGGTGCGGCGCGCTCTTCTGTACGCTAGCCGTCAGAGCATGAGTGCGGTATCGCACAAATCGGTGTATAACGGGCCATGGTCAAGGGGCGCAGCATTCCAAGCCCTGATCCCAGGGCCAACCAGCTTCTCGCCTCGCTGCCCGAGCCGGATTACCAGAGCCTTGCCGTGCAGCTAGAGCGTGTTCCGATGCCTCTCGGCATGGCGGTCTACGAGTCCGGCGGCGCGCAGGGATTCGTGTACTTCCCGGCCGACAGCATCGTCTCGCTCCTCTACGTCCTCGAAGATGGCGCCTCCACCGAGATCGCGGTCACCGGCAACGAGGGGCTGGTGGGAATCTCGCTCTTCATGGGCGGCGAGAGCACGCCGAGCCGCGCCGTGGTGCAGAGCGCCGGCCACGGCTTTCGCGTGCGCGGCGCAGCCCTGAAAAGGGTCTTCGAGTCGAGCGGCAACGTGCAGCACCTGCTGCTGCGCTTCACCCAGGCGCTCATCACCCAGATGACGCAGACCGCGGTGTGCAACCGGCACCACGCGGTGGACCAGCAGCTTTGCCGCTGGCTGCTGCTGATGCTCGACCGGCTCTCCTCCAGCGAAGTGCTGATGACCCAGGAGCTGATCGCCAACATGCTCGGGGTGCGCCGCGAGGGCGTGACCGAGGCGGCGGGAAAGCTCCAGGACGAGGGCCTGATCGAGTACCGCCGCGGACGCATCCGCGTTCTCGACCGGCGCCGCCTCGAAGCGCGCGTGTGTGAGTGCTACTCGGTAGTCAGGCGCGAGTACGAGCGGCTGCTACCACACCTAGGCAGAACCGAACCACTGCGCCGCTAGAGCCTCGCTTTCGAAGCAGCGCGCATTCATCCCCGCGGCGCGCAATTCGGCTTCGGTCTTGAGATAGATCGCCCCGCTGTCCGGCGTGCCCGGCACGAGCGCGAGGCGGAAATCCGGGGGCACTACCAGCATGAGAATCTTGAGCAGATCGCGCACCGCCAGGCAGCGTTGCATGTCCTCATCGCCTCCCTTGAGCAATGCGCCGTGCATCCTGGTCGTCGCGCAGAACGCGGCGAACTCGGCGCACAGCGCAGGCAGCTCTTCGAGGCTGCAGGCGGTGAAGTCGGCCTGCAGGCGGGCGTCGTACTTGCGGATCCGACTCGAGGTCGTCGGGGTCGCTTCCATGGCGGCCATTCTCGGCGCGCCACGCGCCGGATTCTGTTCGGCGGCGAACAGAGGGTTATTCGATCTTCATTTCTTCTTCTTCAGCAGCTCGTCCAGCCCATCGAATGCGCGGTGAGTCGCGCCCTTGCTTTTAGGTTGTGACTCCGATTTTTCGAACTTCGCATCCTCGACTCGGGCGTGCTCGTTCTCGTGGCAATACACGCAGAGCAGTTCCCAGTTGCCGCCGTCGGGCGGGTTGTTGTCGTGGTTGCCGTCCTTGTGGTGCACGGTGAGCTCGCGCAGGCGCTCGCGGCCGAACTCGCGCGCGCAGCGGCCGCAGATCCACGGCAGGATCTTGAGCGCCTGCTCGCGGTAGGAGCGGGCGCGCTCCCGCTGCGCTTTCTTCGCCTGGGCGACGAGGTCGTCGAGCTTGGCCACGACCCCACTATAGGCCAGGGTGTCCATGCCCTTCCATGTGACGAAGTTGGCGCCGTCGGCGCGAAATGCGGAAGCAGTTCCGCTCGCTCACCTTCCCTCACACCGCGCCCGCGTTAAGCCCTGTTATTCCCCTTGTCCGGGGCATGCGCGCTTGCAACCATGGCGGCCTCAGCTTGGATGTACCCCAACATACAAGGGAGGCAGCAAATGAAGAAGCTCAAGGTGATGGTGCTGGTTGCGTCGATTTGTGTCCTCCCGTCCGCTTTCGCGGCGTCGGACAGAGTGCTTGGCGAGAAGCTCGACAGCGGCCTCGGCCAGCTCGGCTCGAGCTACACGGGGTCCGAATTCATGCCGAAAGGTCGCCTGCTCGGCGAAAGCCTGGACAGCGGCCTCGGCAGCCTCGGCTCCGAATACACCGCCTGGGAATTCATGCCGGCGGGTAGCGTCCTGGGCGAGAGCCTCGACAGCGGCCTCGGCGCGCTGACCCGCGAGGACCTCGAGCAGTACATGCCGGCGTCCATCGTGCGCACGGCGTTCAGCAAATAGCGCCAGTAAACGGTATCTCAACCGTAATCCCCCAAGAGAGGGCATGCCCCATGCTCGTCCTTAAGAAACGCACTATGACGCGACTCGCCGCAGCCGCGGTGTTCGCCGCCGCGATGGCCGGCGCGCAAGCGCAGCCCGCCGGCGTAAACGCGAGCCGCATCCTCATCGGCCAGTCCGCGCCGCTCACCGGCGCCAACGCCGAGCTCGGCAACGACATCCGCAACGGCGCCCTCGCCTATTTCCGCAGGGTGAACGAGGCCGGCGGCGTGCACGGCCGCAAGATCGAGCTCGTCAGCCTCGACGACGGCAACACGGTGCCGAAGGCGGAAGCCAACACCAAGAAGCTGGTCGAGGAAGACGGCGTGTTCGCCCTCTTCGGCTACGCCAGCGCGACGCTGTCGCGCCCCGCGCTTCCCATCGTGGAAAAGCACAAGGTTCCGTTCCTCGCGCCGTTCACCGGCGCCGACCCGATGCGCGTGTTCAACAAGTACGTGTACAACATGCGCGGCAGCTACGCCGAGGAGCTGGAGAAGATCGTCGACCACTTTGCGCCGCTCGGCGTGAAGCGCTTCTCGATCGTGCACTACGACGACGTGGTCGGTAAGGAGAACTTCGCCGCGGTCGACCGCGCGCTCAAGAAGCGCGGCCTCGCCGTGGTCTCGGTTGCCGCGTTCAAGGATCGCGCCAACCCCGACATCGCGGCCGGCGTCAAGGAGATCGCGGCCGGCCAGCCCGACGTTGTCATCCTCACCACGCTGTACAAGGCCACCGCCGATTTCATCCGCGTGGCGCAGAAATCCGGCCTGGGCGCCTCGATGGCGAGCAACTCCTTTCCGGGCGCGAGCCCGCTCGCCAAGGAGCTCGGCCTGGACGGCAAGGGCACGATCGTCGCGACCGTCGTGCCGCCGCCGACCAAGCGCTCGCTTCCGATAGTGTCGGAATACCAGCACGACATCGAGCTCCAGACCGGCGACAAGCACTACTCGTTCACGTCGCTCGAGTCGTACATCGGCGCCAAGGTCCTGGTCGAAGCGCTCAAGCGCGCCGGCCCGAAGCCGACTCGCGAAGCCCTGGCCCAGGCGCTCGATTCGATGAAAGCGTTCGACGTGGGCGGCTACGCCGTGAGCTTCGCGCCCGACAACCACAACGGCAGCTCGTTCGTCGAGCTCACCGTCATCGGAAACGGTCTGAAGTTCAACTACTAACCAGGGGAGCAGGGGCAGGACCAGACGGGGGGCAATAACTAGAAGAAGACGCGGGCTCGGCGGGGAAACTCGCCGGGCCCGCATGCCATCTGGGGTACCGAATACACTCTGCGTTCCCGCATGCCACTGGTGACCCTGATCGAAGGCAGCCTCGCGTACGGGGAGCTGCCGCTCCTCGACCGCGCGTCGTTCTCGCTGGAAAGCGGCGAGCGTCTCGGCCTCATCGGCCGTAACGGCACCGGCAAGTCCTCGCTCCTCGCGGTCATCGCCGGCAAGGCGGGGCTGGACGACGGCGAGCTGCGCCGGCGCGACGGCCTGTCGATTGCGCTGGTGGAGCAGGAGCCCGCGCTCCCCGATTGGGGCGCGATTGAGAAGAAGCACAAGCTCGCCGAGTTTCTCGACCGTTTCGGCCTGATGCCGGACGCCGAGCCGGCGGCCATGTCGGGCGGCGAGAAGAAGCGCGCCGCGCTCGCCGCGGCGTTCGCGCTCGAGCCCGAGCTTCTGCTGCTCGACGAGCCCACGAACCATCTCGACATCGACGGGATTCTGAGGCTCGAGGAGCTGCTGCTGAGGCAGCCTGCCGCGATCGTGGTCACGCACGACCGCGCCTTCCTCGACCGGGTGGCGACGCGCATTCTCGAGCTGGACCGGGGCCGCCTTGTCTCCTTCCCGGGCAACTATTCCCGCTACGAAGCGCTGAAGGCGGGGCAGCTCGAGGTCGAAGCCGTGGTGCGGCGCAAGTTCGACAAGTTCTGGGCCCAGGAGGAAGCCTGGATCCGCAAGGGCATCGAGGCGCGGCGCACGCGCAACGAAGGGCGCGTGCGGCGCCTGGAGCGGCTGCGAGAGGAGCGGGCCGAGCGGCGGACGCGCGCCGGCGACGTGAAGCTCGCGATCGCCGAAGGCCAGCGCTCCGGCAGGCTGGTGTGCGAATTCCGGGGCGTCTCGAAATCCTTTGGCGCAAGAACGATCGTGAAAGGGCTCGATCTCGTGGTGGGTCGCGGCGACCGCATCGGCCTGATCGGCCCCAACGGCGCCGGCAAGACCACGCTCGTCAAGCTGATCCTCGGCACGCTCGCGCCCGACGCGGGCGGCGTTCGCCTGGGCGCGAACGTGCAGCCCGCGTATTTCGACCAGCTGCGCGAGGCGCTCGATCCGGAGAAGACCGTCGCCGAGACCATCAGCCCGGGCTCCGAGTGGGTGGAAAGCGCCGGCGGACGCAAGCACGTCATGAGCTACCTCGGCGACTTCCTCTTCCCGCCGCGGCGCGCCGCCTCGCCGGTGCGCATGCTCTCGGGCGGCGAGCGCAACCGGCTGCTCCTCGCGCGCCTCTTCGCCCGGCCGGCCAACGTGCTGGTGCTCGACGAGCCGACGAACGACCTCGACATCGAATCGCTCGAGCTGCTCGAGACGGCGCTGCAGGACTATGCCGGCACGATCCTCCTCGTGTCGCACGACCGCGCGTTCCTCGACAACGTCGTCACCCAGACCCTCGCTGCCGAGGGCGGCGGGCTGTGGCGCGAGTACGCCGGCGGCTATGCCGACTATGTCCGCCAGCGTCCCGCTATCGTTGTTGACCCCCTGACAAGGGGGTCGCGAAACGAAGTTGAGCGGGGGGTTTCCCGGGGGAAAAATCGGACAAAGCTGAGCTACAAGGAAACGCGAGAGCTCGAAGCGCTGCCGGGCGAGATCGAGGCGCTCGAGGCCGAGCAGCACGCGCTTGCCGCCAAGATGAGCGCGCCCGACTACTTCAAACAGAGCCCCGAAGCCTTGCGCGCCGACCGCGCGAGAAGCGCCGAGATCGAGGTGCTGCTCATGGAGAAGCTCGAGCGCTGGCATGCGCTCGAGGAACGAATTCGGGCTCTGACCCCGAATTCACCGGATTCACGGTGAAAACGCGGTCGACACCCGGGCGCGCTCGAGCCTGAGGTAGGACGCGATGCCGTCGCGCACGGCGAAGCCGTAGGAAAGCCGTCCGCGAAGGGTCACCGCGCCGCTCGCGTGCTTCGGCGGCCTGAAGCCTGGCAGGATCACCGCCGCCACCGGCGCCGGCGAGCAGTCGGGACAGTCTCCCGGGCGGTTCACCAGCATCACGGCGCGCGAGCCGTCGTGCGCCTGCGAGACCCAGCCGCGGATCTCCACCTCTTTCCCCGAGTAATCGGGACACCGGCCCGCGAATCGGAGCTCTGCGGTTCCGAGCCCGTCGAAGAGGTCTGTGAACTTGAGCACCATGCATCACCTCCCTGGCCGGCCCGGGTTTCGCAACACCCGTGCCATGCCGAGGCCACGGCGGACGGCGCTTGTGCCATGCTTACTCCGCACCGCAGGGGTGCCGTCCACAGACCCTGTGCATCAAAATGGGGTCTGACCCCTTTTTTCTTCAGGAGAGCGAATGAGCGTCGTTCCCAATCACGCCCTGCGCCAGCTGCGCGCCGGGAAGCTCGCCATCGGCCTCGGGCTGCGCCAGGCGCGTACCGTCGACACCGCCCAGATCGCCGCCGCCTGCGGCTTCGACTGGCTCTTCATCGATTGCGAGCACAACTCGATGGACCCCGACACCGCGGCGCAAATCGCCGCGGCCTCGCTCGCGGTGGGCGTGACGCCGATCGTGCGGGTGGCGGGCTTCGAGCACTGGCACGCCTCGCGCATGCTCGACAACGGCGCGCAGGGCATCGTGTTCCCGCACGTCGACAACGCCTCCGAGGCGCAGCGCGTCGCGAATGCATGCCGCTTCCCCCCGGTCGGCAAGCGCTCGATGGGCGGGGGCCTGCAGCAGCTCGGCTTCGCCAGCATGCCGGTGGGCGAGGCCGCGCGCATCGTGAACGAGGAGACCCTGGTCGTGGTGATGATCGAGTCGCCGCAGGGCGTGACCAACGCCGAGGAGATCGCGGCGGTGCCGGGCGTCGACGCGGTCCTCATCGGGACCAACGATCTGTGCTTCGAGCTCGGCATCCCCGGCCAGTTCAACGACCCGCGCGTCGCCGAGGCTTACAAGAAAGTCATCGCGGCATGCCGTCGCCACGGCAAGTTCCCCGGCATGGGCGGGATGTACACGCCCGAGCTCCTCGAGCGCCACATCGGCATGGGCGTTCAGCTCATTCTCGCCGGATCCGATTTTTCGCTTCTCATGCAGGCAGGTGCCGCGCGCGCCTCGCTAGTGCGGAAATTCGGTCCCCAGGGATAATTGAACTCATGAATTACAACCCCGAAGCAAAATTCGAGATCGAAGTCCACGAGCTGCCGTTCCGCCGCACCGAGCGCGGCCGCCAGCTCATGGCGCGCGTCTACCAGCCGCTCGGCGCGGGTCCGTTTCCGGCGCTCCTCGACCTGCACGGCGGCGCCTGGAACGACAAGGACCGCTTCGCCAACGAGCCGATGGCGCGGGCGATCGCGGCGAGCGGCGTGCTGGTAGCCTCGATCGACCTGACGCTCGCGCCCGAGGCGCCCTATCCGGCCTCGGTGCAGGACGCGAACTACGGCGTGCGCTGGCTGAAATCGAAGGCGCCGGGCTGGAAGGGCGAGCCCGCGACGCTCGGCGTGCTCGGGAGCTCGACCGGCGGCCACCTCGCGCAGCTCGTCGGCATGCGCCCACGCGACGCGCGCTACGGGGCGCTCGCATTGCCCGAGGCGCGCGGCGTCGACGCCACGGTGCGCTATATCGTCACGCGCTCGCCGATCAGCGACCCTTTTGCGCGCTATCAGCAGGCCGAGAAGAGAAAACGCGCCGACATGATGCAGAAGACGAAGAACTGGTTCGTGCCCTGGGACGCGATCTACGAGGCGAACCCGCAGCAGATCCTCGAGCGCCGCGAGCCCGCGACGCTGCCGCCGATCCTCATCATGCAGGGCTCGCTCGACGACAACGTGCTGCCCGCGCTGCAGGAGAAGTTCGCCGCCACCTATCGCGCGGCAGGCGGCGAATGCAAGCTCGAGATCTTCGAGAACTGCGACCACATGTGGGTCGCCGAGCCCGGCCCGCAGACCGACCGCGCCCACGAAATGGTCAAGGACTGGATCCAGAAGTATTGCGGGTGAAAACCGATTTCCATTCGCAGGTCGAGGCCCTTCGTCCCTATCTCCTGCGCTACGCCTCGCTCCAGCTGCGTAACCGCGAGGCCGCAGAGGACGCGGTGCAGGAGACGCTGCTCGCCGCGCTCAAGGCCGAGGCGAGCTTCGAGGGCCGCTCGAACCTGCGCACCTGGCTCACCGGCATCCTGAAGCACAAGTGCATCGACGCGGTGCGCCGCGCGAGCCGCGAAAGCCCGCTGCCCGGCGAGGATGCCGACTCGGCCGCCGCCGAATTCGACGCGCTCTTCGACGAGCGCGACCACTGGCGCGAGCATCCCAAGCCCTGGGAGGATCCCGACGGGGCGCTGCAGCAGAAGCAGTTCCTCCAGGTGCTGGAAGCCTGCCTCGCCGGGCTTCCCGCGCGCACCGCGCAGGTGTTCATGCTGCGCGAGCATGCCGGCCTCGAGACCGACGAGATCTGCGAGCAGCTCTCGATCACCTCCAACCACTGCTGGGTGCTGCTCTACCGCGCGCGCATGGCGCTGCGGATGTGCCTCGAGAAGAACTGGTTCGGCAAATGAACCTCTCCTGCAAGCGCGCCACCGAGCTCCTGTCCGAAGAGCAGGACCGCGACCTCAGCTTCCAGGAATGGACCGCGCTCCAGGCGCACCTCGTCATCTGCAGGGGCTGCCGCGCTGTGAGCGGGCAGTTGAAGTTCCTGCGGCAGGCCCTGCAGCAACTCCTCGAAGAAAAATAGGGACTGTCCCTATTTTCAGGCGGTCTGTGCGACCCGCTCGCCCGTACGCTTGGAAAGCTCGTGCACGATGATGCCCTCCATCGGGTCGACCGGGTCGTCCCAGGGCGCGCGCTCGAGCATGCGCAGCGTGTCGTCGATCCCGGCCTGCCAGCGCGCGCGGATGCCGTCGGGCGAGAAATCGATGTCCTTGAAGTAGTCCTCGCTCGCGAGCGCGGGCGCGAGCAGGCGCACCACGTGCATGACCGTGCTGCAGCCCCACGCGGCGAGCTCTTTGCACTCCTTCGACGTTTTTGCCCCGGCTGGAATGTGCCGGGTGAGCTCGCGGATGACATGGCGCAGGCGGTGGATCTGCTTCTGCCGCATGATGTGGCTGTCGGCGCGGCTCGCGTACGTGATGTCCTTCTCGCGGCCCATGACCTCCCAGACCGACTCGGGCTCCGGACCGGTCGGCTGCCACACGTTCACGGCGAAGATCACCGCGTCGCGCCGCGGGTTGTCGTCGAGCACGGCCTCGAGCGGCGTGTTCGAGTAGAGGCCCCCGTCCCAATAGGCCTCGCCGTCGATGCGGACCGCCGGAAACGCCGGCGGCAGCGCACCGGAGGCCATGATGTGATCGAGGGAGACCGGCTGCTCGCGGCTGTCGAAGTAGCGCATCTCGCTCGTGCGCACGTGGACCGCGCCCACCGTCAACCGGGTGCTGGTTTCGTTGAGGATCCGCGCATCGATGAGCTCGGTGAGCGTCTCGCGCAGCGGCGCGGTGTCGTAGTAGGAGGCCGTGTCGAGCCCGACGCGAACCTTTGCGCCGGGCCCCCAGGTGAGCGGACGCGGCGCGAAGAAGGCCGGGATCCCGGTGGCAACCGTGGTGAAGTTCCCGAACGGCGAATCCTGCTCCACGCGCTTCCAGAACTCGCGCAGCCGCGGCAGGCGGTTCTCGCGCGCGTTGCCGGCGATGATGCCGGCGTTGATCGCGCCGATCGAGGTGCCGATCACCCAGTCGGGCTCGGTGCCGGCGCCGCACAGCGCCTCGTACACGCCCGCCTGGTAGGCGCCGAGCGCGCCGCCGCCCTGCAGCACGAGCACCATCTGTCCCTTCGCGGCCGGGCCCATCCGCGGCGGCGCGTTCATTCCGCGGTCCAGCCGCCGTCGACCGAGAGGAGCGCCCCAGTGATCGAGGCTGCCGCCTCCGAGCACAGGAACGCGCTCAGCGCCGCGACCTGCTCCACGGTGACGAACTTCTTCGTCGGCTGCGCCGCGAGCAGCACGTCGCGCACCACCGCTTCCCTAGTGATGCCGCGCGCCTTGGCGGTGTCCGGGATCTGCTTCTCGACGAGCGGCGTGAGTACGTAGCCGGGGCAGATCGCGTTGCACGTGATGCCCTGCTCGGCCACTTCGAGCGCCACGGTCTTGGTGAAGCCGGCGAGGCCGTGCTTTGCCGTGACATAGGCGGACTTGAACGGGCTTGCGACGAGCGCGTGCGCCGAGGCGATGTTGACGATGCGCCCCCAGCCCTTCTTCTTCATGCCAGGAAGCGCGGCGCGCACGGTGTGGAACGCGGCCGACAGGTTGATCGCCAGGATCGCGTCCCATTTCTCGGGCGGAAAATCGTCGACCGGCGCCACGTGCTGGATGCCGGCGTTGTTCACCAGGATATCGACAGCGCCGAGCTCGGCGACCGCGCGCTTCATCATCGACGCGATCGCATCGGGCTTGGTCATGTCTGCTGCGTCGTAGAGCACCTTGACCCGGTGCTCGGAGGCGAGCCCGGCCCGGGTACGCTCGATCTCGGCCGCGTCGCCGAAGCCGTTCAGGACGATGTTGGCGCCGTCCTGCGCGAGCCGCGTCGCGATGCCCAGGCCGATGCCGGAGGTCGACCCGGTGATGAGCGCGGTCTTGCCTGCAAATGAAGGGGAGGTCATGACGTTCCTTTCGGGATCCGGCCCAATCTTAGTCCTCGCACATTGCAGCCGCGCGCTTCTCCAGCGGCACGAAAATCGCTGGAAGCGTTAAGCTCGCGCCATGGCGACCCGCTTCGACGCCATCGTCGTCGGCACCGGCCAGGCCGGGCCGGCGCTCGCCGCGCGCCTGTCCGGCGCCGGGATGAAGGTCGCCGTGATCGAGCGCGACAAGTTCGGCGGCACCTGCGTGAACGACGGCTGCACGCCCACCAAGACCATGGTGGCGAGCGCCTACGCTGCGCGCCTTGCCCAGAGATCCGCCGAGTACGGCGTAACCGGGGGTGGAAAACCCACTGTGGATATGAAGCGGGTCAAGGCGCGCAAGGACCAGGTCGTCGCCAACTCGAGCGGCGGCGTGGAAAAGTGGATGCGGGGGTTGAAGGGCGGCGCCGTGTATCAGGGCCATGCGCGCTTTCTCGATCCCAAAACGATCTCCGTGGGAGGGGAAACACTCGAAGCGGGGAATATCTTCCTGGATGTCGGCGGACGGCCGCTCGTTCCCAGGCTGAAGGGCATCGACCAGGTGCCCTATCTCACCAACCAGTCGCTCATGGACGTCGACTTCGTCCCGGAGCACCTCATCGTGGTCGGCGGCAGCTACATCGGCCTCGAGTTCGGGCAGATGTTCCGCCGCTTCGGCTCGCGCGTGACCATCGTGGAGATGACGCCGCGCCTCATCGGGCGCGAGGACGAGGACGTGTCGCAGGCGGTGAAGGAAATTTTCGAGGCCGAGGGGATCGACGTGCGCACGGGCGCCGAGTGCCTGAGCGTGCAGAAGGAATCGAATGGCGTATCCATCGGCGTGGATTGCAAGGAAGGGGAGCCGCGCGTGGCCGGCACGCACCTCCTCCTCGCGGTCGGGCGCGTGCCGAACACCGACGACCTGGGGCTCGAGCGCGCCGGGATCGCGAAGGACGAGCGCGGCTACATCCAGGTCGACGCGGCGCTGCGCACCAGCAATCCGAACGTGTGGGCGCTCGGCGACTGCAACGGCAAGGGCGCCTTCACCCACACCGCGTATAACGACTACGAGATCGTGGCCGACAACCTGCTTGCGAACGCCGGGCGGAAGTGGACCGACCGCGTCCCCGTATACGCTCTGTACACCGATCCGCCGCTCGGGCGCATCGGCATGAGCGAAGCCGAGATCCGCAAGGCCGGGTTACGCGCGCGCGTCGGCAAGCGGCCGATGACGCGTGTCGCGCGGGCGGTCGAGAAGGGCGAGACGCAGGGGTTCCTGAAGATCCACGTCGAGGTTTCCACGGATGGCACGGCGGGGCGCATCCTGGGCGCGGCGCTCCTCGGCTCCGGCTGCGACGAGGCGGTGCAATCGCTCGTAGACGCGGTGTACGCGCGCACTCCGATCGCCGAGTTCCAGCGGCGCGTGCGCATCCATCCCACTGTGGCCGAACTCCTGCCCACGACGGTGGAATCCTTGAAACCCCTATGAAGCCTGAACCGGGTTTTGGCTTTTTTGATTTCTGCAGGCAAAAAAGAAGCCGCACAAGGCGGCTTCTTAGGGGGGCCATCAAACCTAAGGGAGGGAGGATGATGGCTTAGGGGGAAGCCCATTCTCCCTGACGATTTCCTGGCTGTCTGTAGCTTCCGCGGTTCTTTTTTTGTAACCGGAACGCTACAGAGTTAGATCCCGGTCTTTCGCGCCGGGTTTTCTAACCCAAAGGTTCTACTGCATTTTTGGGTCGACCTTGAGCTCGTTCTTCACCAGCTTCACGCCATCGACGTGGCGCGCGACTTCCGCGGCCTTGGTCCGCTCGGTGCGCGACTTCACCGCGCCGCTCAGCGAGACCACGGCGTTGTCCGTCTTGACGCTGATGTCGCTCACCTTGAGCGCGGGCTCGTTGTAGATGGCCTTCTTCACGCGCGCCGTGACCATCGCGTCGTCGAAGTAGTTGTTCTGTCCGGGCGTGCTCGCGCAGCCGGCGAGCCCCAGTACTGCAGCGCAAAACGCGACCGCGAGACTGCGTTTCAGTGTGTTCATGGCGTGATCTCCCTTCATGAAGGTCGCCAGTACATCAGTCCGGGGCATGCATGGGGAAGGAAGAATGACACTGCGGGATAACCCTCCGACGGCGGGCCATGCGAAGTGTCACAGCGACGGCCGAAAAATGCGCGATTTGTTACCGGTGCCCCGCGGCAGGAAATTCGGCGCACAATGGGCGCATGCGCCTGAGAGGAGCCTTTCTCGGTGTGGCGGCAGCGCTGCTCGGCGCCGCGGTGGCGCACAACGCCTATGCGGGCAAGTCCGGCGGCGGAGGCCGCTCGTCAGCGAGCGCAGGCGGCACGCGTTCCGCCGCCCCAGCCATAGGCTCGATGCGCTCCAGCTTCGGCGCCGTGGTTGGTAGTCGCACCGTCGTCGCATCGCCCCAGCACTTCCACAACGGAACCTTCCCCCACAGGCATTTCCACAGCAGCTTCGTAGCGATCGGGGTCGGCGTGCCGATCTACGCCTATCCAGGCTACTACCCGGGCTATGCCTACCCGGGCTACTACTCGCCGCCCCCTCCGCCGCCGGGCTGGTACTTCTGCCCGGCGTACAACGCCTACTACCCGGCGAGCGTGCCTTGCCCGTCCTACGGCCCGCCGCAGGGCTACGCGCCGCCGCCGCAGATGTATGGCGCGCCCCCGGAGATGTACGGCGTCCCGCCGGACTACGTCCCGCAGCCGCAGTAACCAAAAATCGGGGTCAGACCCCGATTTCGGATTAGCTCAGCTCGATCGGAACGAAGATGCTCTGGTCGCCGCGCTTCACGAGGAGCGCGAGGGTACCCTTCGCCTTCGCCGCAGCCGAGCGCAGCTCCTCGGCGCTCTTGACCCGCTTGCCGTTTACGGCGACCACGATGTCGCCGCGCTGGATGCCGGCGCGCGCCGCGGGGCCGGAGGCCTTCTCGACCACCAGGCCCCCCTCGGCTTCACGCAGGGCGAGGCCGAGCTTGCCCGTGTCCTCGCCAGCCTGCGAAGCGGGTTTGGCGCTCGCGACCTGCTCGGGCTTGAGCTCGCCGACGGTCACCGCGACCGTGCGCTTCGCACCGTCGCGCCACACCTCGAAATTGGCCTTCGATCCGGGCTTCACCGCCGCGACGAGCGGCGGCAGCTCGGCCGAGCGATCGACCGCCTTGCCGTTGACCGCGAGCAGCACGTCGCCGGGCTCGAGGCCCGCCTTGTCGGCCGGCCCGCCGGGCTCCACGGAAGACACGAGCGCGCCCCGCGGCTTGTCGAGGCCGAACGACTGCGCGAGCGACTGCGACACTTCCTGGATCGCCACGCCGATGCGGCCGCGCTCCACCTTGCCGTACTTGACGAGCTGCTCCTTCACCTGCGCCGCGACGTTGATCGGGATCGCGAAGCTGATGCCCTGGTAACCGCCGCTGCGCGAGAAGATCTGCGAGTTGATGCCGATCACTTCGCCCCTCGTATTGAAGAGCGGACCGCCCGAGTTCCCCGGGTTCACGGCGGCGTCGGTCTGGATGAAGGGCACGTACGTGCCGTCGGGCAACGAGCGCGACGTGGCGCTCACGATGCCGACGGTCGCGCTGTTCTCGAAGCCGAACGGCGAGCCGATCGCGAGCACCCATTCACCGACCTTCGTCTGCGAGGGATCGCCGAGCTTCACGGTCGGCAGCCCGGTGGCGTCGATCTTCACCACCGCGATGTCGCTCTGGTGGTCGAGGCCGAGCACCTTGCCCTTGAACTCGCGCCGGTCGGAGAGCCGCACGCGCACCTCGTCCGCGCCCTCGACCACGTGCGCGTTGGTAAGGATCACGCCGCTCGGCTCGACGATGAAGCCCGAGCCCATGCCTTGCCGGATCTGCGGTTGCCGCTGCTGCGGCATCTGGCCCTGGAAGTGGCGGAAGAACTGGTAGAACGGATCGTCCTCGTCCATGCCCTGGGCGGCGTCCTCGTCGTCTTCGGAGGCCTTCGCCTTCAGGGTCGACGTGATATTCACCACGGCCCCCTTGTTGCCTTCGACGATGGTGGTGAAGTCGGGCAGCGTCTGCACCGCCGCCGGTCGCGCGGCCTGCGGTTGCGCGGGCTGCGCCTGCGCGACTTGCACCGCGGGCGCTGCCGCGGCTGCATGCGAGGAGGGAATGTTCGCCCCCGCCAGGTACCCGCCCGCGATGAGCGCAGCCGCAGACAGGCCGAGAAAAGCCAGTTTCTCCTTCATGGGAACTCCTCTAAGTTTTTAGTGCGTCCTTGAACGGACAGACAGGACCGAGGGCGTGCGAGTTCCGGTCGGCCTACGGCGTCGGGCCGCGGCTTTGTAACGAATCATTTCGACAGGAAGACGAAAGATTCCGGCCTTGCTTTTGCGTTGACTTTTTCCTAGGGCAGCGTGGCGCAGTCCCGCGGCGGCGGCGGCTCGCCCGGCTCACCCGCGCCCGACAAGGTCGTCTCGTCGAGCACCATATCGACCGCCTTCAGGAAGACCGCCATCGGCGGCTCGTCCTTGTCGGCGATCCACTTCTCGAGCTCCGCAAGCGGAACCCGGAGCACGCGCGCGAGCTTCTTCTGTCCTCCGGCTGCCTCGGCTGCTTTCTGCAGCGTCCTGCTGTACACGCTGGTGGGCATTGCTTTTCTTCTCCCTTGGCAAAAACAGCGTGGGATGTTCTCCCAAGGGAAGGCGCCGGACAATCGCTGCCCGCACTACACAAGGGCCGATTTTGTAATGGTTCGTTTGCGGCGTAGTGCCGCAGTCTAGGCGGTGCCCGAGCCCGGCTCGGCGCCGAGCAGCACGATGTCCACGGCTTCGAGGAACTTGTCGAGCGGCGGCAGCTCGAGGCCGCCGATCCAGCGCGCGAGCGCCGGCGCCGGCACATCGAGGTGGCGCGAGAGCGCGTCGAGGCCGCCCACCACCTCGCACGCTCGGTGCAGCGTGCGGGCGTAGACCGTCACCCGCGACTTGGAAAGCGGCGGGCAGTCAACCGCCAGGATGACCGGATCCGGCACGGCTCAAAGGGCGCCGACAGCGCGGCGCTCAGTCCTCGTCGGGTGCAGCCTTCAGGAACTTGGCCTGCGCGAACTCCTGCAGCGTCCCGATCGCGCTCGCCACCTTGGCGCCGAACGACGGCGCGAACTCGATCACCTGGTCGCCCTCTTCCTCCGACTTCTGCTTCAGGCAGATATAGCCGCCGTCGGAAATCGAAATCTCGATGTCCTTCTGTCCTTTGATGCGCATGCCTGGTACCTCCTTGGGTCCGTGCATGCTAGTTCACGCTGCCTACGGCAGTGTCGAAGCGGCAGGGCTCCAGTCGGACTACCCGAACCAATTCGAAGCGGCGCCGCTGGCGCGCTGGGGCAACCGACTGGCGCGATCGGGAAAGCCGTCTCTCCGGTGTCCCGAGACAATGTTCGAGTCCGCCAATACACGCTGGACTGAGGAGAGAATATGGTTTCGCTAACGATGAACGTGGCCGCGTTCCTGTTCCTATGTTGGGGAGGCTTCACGGCGGTCAGGTCGAGGCGCTGGTCCCAAGGGAACGCACAGGTGTCGCGCGAGAGGGCAGCCTCGGACTTACGCGTCAACGACTGACGTGTCCTTGTCGGGTGGGTTGGGGAGCGGTCTCAATTCCATCCGTCCTCCATTTCCCGTGCCGCCCTCCTGATGGCCTCATCGCACATCCTGAGGTAGATGGTCTCGGCTGATTCGTGGCCCTCCATCGCACCCATAGCCTCGAGCGCGATGCGGATCTCCCGGGCGACGCCATCGTGGAGGGGTGACTCATCCATGCGGCCTGAATGTACCTGATGGCCGCCCGACGGGTATTTAGGGGACAAAAACGGGGTCTGACCCCGATTTTTCTCGGACCCCCGAATTATCTGGCCAGCGGATCCGGCCTCATCTGCAGCTTCACGACTTTCGGGCTGCCTTCCTTGCCGCTCTCGCTATGAAAGAGCGTTCGCGTGCCGGAGGTGGTCCAGAGGCCACGGCCTTTCCATCCCGCTTTCTCGTCGTCGATGCGGCCGTCGAGGCTCTTCGGGAAAACGCCCATCGGATACGGGAGGTGAAGCGTGACGAACTCGCCCTTCACGAGCGCGTAGACCGCATCGCCGCCGTCGCCCATCGCGATCGGCACGTTCTTGCCGAGGCCGAGGATGCCCTGCCAGTCGACCCAGGTCGAGGAGCTCACTTCGGCGCTGCCCTCCACCTTCACGTCGCGAAGTTGCGGCCCGGGAAGCGCATGGAAGGTCCAGCCCTCGGGGCAATGCCTGCCGGTCGCGGTGGGACCGTTCAGCACCTTGCACTTGCTGCGGTCGAAGCGGCCGAGGTGTCCGCTCGCGAGCGAGACCCAGAAGGTGCCGTTGGTGTCGATGTCGCCGCCGCGCGGGCCGTAGCCCGGGAGCGGGACTTCGTAGTACTCGGTGAGCGCGGTGAAGGTGGGATTCGCGCCGGGCGCGACGCGCACGATGCCGCCCGGGTAGCCCGCCGCCGCGCCCCACACCGTGCCGTCGAGCGGGCTCACCGCCACCGAAAGCATGTCGATCGCGATGCGCTTGTCCTTCTTCGGCTCGACCGCCTCGTCGGGCTGCACATAAGCGCCGCGCTTGCCGTCGCCGCTCGTGTCGAGCACGAACGGGGTCCAGCCCTGCGCCTTGGCCTCGTCGCCGGTGCGCTCGTAGACGTAGCGGTTCAGCCAGCCGAGCACGTTCGCGCCGCCGGCGCCGGAGCTGGTCCAGAGCGTGTGGTCCTCGTCGAATCCAAACGCCAGATGGTCCGCCGGGAAGCAGGTGCGCACGAGCTTCCATTGGCCCTTCTTCGGCTCGTACACCGATAGATGGCGCCGCGCCTCGCCCTCGAGCGGAACGCCCTTCGCCGAAGGATGCGCCTTCGACTTGCAGAAATCCGGATTCGGCCCGGAAGCGATGCGCGCGCTGAACCACACGCGGCCCTTCTCGTCCATCGTCGGGCCGTGGTTCAGCGTGCGGCTGTCCCAGACCGGCTCGGCTCCCCAGTACGGCGAAGGCCCGAACGGATCGGAGCGCGTCGACGGCGTCCTCGGGTCGCGCACCGGGTGCACGACCGCGCTCGTGCTGTTCGCCTTCGGATCGAGGATCGGCACGAGGTCGGTGCTCATCTCGGCGGAGCCGAAGACGCGCCCGTTCGCATTCACGCGCGGGTCGCGCCGGTCGGTCGCGACGAGGTCCTGAAGGTAGTAGGTGGATTGGCTCCAGTCCCAGACCGTGACGACGAGGTTGCGCGCGGCGCCCTTCGGCCGCTCGGGCCGCGCGAAAGGCAGCGCGCCCTTCTCGATCGCATCGGTCCACTGCGCGAAGGCCCTGAGCCCCGGCTCGCCGAGCCTCGCCATGTCGCGCGCCATCGCCGCGCGCGAGCTGCCCGCGGTGACGCGCTCCTTCCAGGCGTTGAACGAATCGACCTCGCCGCCCTTCCTGAACATGTCCGGAATCGCGCGCGTCCCGGGCGTGCCGAGCGCGTGGCACGACTGGCAGCCGCCCTGCTTCACCGTGTGCAGCCACTCGCTCTGGCTCGACATCTTGCCGAGCGGGAACTCGCTCTCGTCGGGCACGTGCATGAGCGAGAACCAGTACATGGCGGGGTAGTACTGCGCCGCTTCCTTCTCGGAGGGGGCGGGCACCGCGGCGAGGTCGAGCGTCATCCCCGTTCCCGCCGGCGCGGGAATGACCGTCGCCTTGACCTTCGGCGAATCGACTAGGCCGTAGCCGCGCACCCAGACGTCGTATTCGGCCCGCGGCAGGTCGGGCACCAGATAGCGCCCTTCATCGTCGGTGACCACGATGCGCGCGAACCGCGTCGGCAGGTCCTTCGTTTCCGCGATGACCCACACGCCCGCTTCCGGGCCGTTGGGCCCGGCGACGCTGCCGGTGAGGTAATTCTGTGCCTGGACGCTACCGAGACCGACCGAAAGAAGCGCGAATGCAACCGCTCCGCAGCAGAGCTTGCCCATCTTCGCCTCCGACGCGAGTTCGAGCCGATGCTACTGCCGAGGTCAATACCTTCAATAAGGAACTATTGGACGCTCTACCCCAGACTCGGCTGCATATGGACCGGTCGGCGCATGGCCGCGCGGGGCTGCAGGCCCGCCACGTGTGGCTCTGAGCCCGCCACGTGATCGAGGGATCGCCGGACGGCGGCCGGTCCTGCGCCGGCGTGCACACGGCGGCGAACGTGCCGGCGACGAGCAGCAACGCGAGGATCCACGCGGCGAGCGCCGGCAAGAAGCTTTTCATGTGGAAAGTTTCCTCCTTTGCGCCGCTCGCTCTGTACGTTCCCCGACTTACGCGTCGCTAAGTACGCCGGCGCACCGACTGCCGGGCGGCGGGAATCCATCCTCGTCGCATGGAAACTCTCGTCTGGATCCTCGCCGGAGGCGCGCTCGGCTGGATCAGCTGGACCTATCTCGGCTTCAACCAGGACCGCGGCGCCGTGGCGTCGACCCTCATCGGCGGGATCGGTGCGCTCTTCGGCGGCAAGGCGATCGCGCCGATCTTCATGGCCACGCCGTCGCCGGCGGACACCGGCATCCTGGCGCTCGTGTTCGCCGGCATCGCGGCCGCGGCGTGCCTGTTGGCCGGCGACAAGCTGCAGCGCTGGGGCGTGTAGCCTAGCTCGCCACTACCCGTGCGACGAAGGCGATCACTTCCTCCTCGACGAGCTGGCGCGTCACCTTCTCGAGCATGAAGGCGCCCTTCGAGCCGTCGAGGCCGCCCGAGGTCGCCGACTCGCCGGAGTTGATCCACACCGTCTTGTTGTAGTGCCGCGTCGCGATCGCGAGCGAGCGCTGGTCCTCGTGCAGCGGCGCCTTCGTGCCCTGGGGCACGATGCGCAGCGTGACTCCGGCCTCGCTGGTCCGGCCCTCGGCCCCTGAAGCGTATTCCTGCTCGGCGATGCTGTAGCGGTGTCCGCGCTCCTCGAGGAGGGCGCCCGCGGCCTCGAACACCGGCCGGATCACCGAGCGCCGCAGCTCGGCGAAGTCCTTGAGGAAGCGCACCTCCTCGTCCTTCGCTTTCTGCTCGCGCTCGACGTCGCTGCGGCGGCGCGCGTCGTACACGTCGAGGAGCTTGGAGAGCGCGTCCTGCATGTGGTCGGCCATGAAATTCCTTGGGGTCGGAGCCCGAATTGGATCTTTACTTGAAAGGGCTGTTTTCCTTCTGCGCGCCCTGCCACGAAGCGAGCTGCTTCTCCGCGATCTCCCGCGACACGCCGTACACCTCGCGGATCTTGTCCACGAGCCGCTCGCGATTGCCGGCAATACCTTCGAGCTCCTGCTCGCTCAGCTTGACCCAGTGCCGCCTGGCATTGCCCTTGTAGTGCTTCCAGTTCAATTCGATGCGTTCCCAGTTCATGCGCGTTCCTTTGGCGGTATTTCGCGGCGGGGTCGATGGAATCGCCCAGTATGCGCCCGGATCGGGAAGCCGGGCGTGAAAAAGCCGCCCGAAGGCGGCTTTGCCGTACGCGCTATGCGCGCTCACTCCCTGCCCGAATGGCCGCGGTCGTCGTCGCCGCGCGCATGTCGGTCGTTGTCGTGCTTGTACTGGCCCTTGTGCTTGCCTTTGTCGTGCCGCTCGTCGTCGCGGTCGCGAGTCTCGCCGCCGGAGGCCGCGTTGTTCTCGTAGCGATCGTTGCTCGAGTTCTGCGTGCCCTGCTGCGGATGGGGCGTGCTTTCCTGCCCTGGATAGGACGTGTTGCCCCGTTGCGAGTACGGCATGTTCGGCTGGTCCTGCTCTGTGTTCACGCCAGGAGATCGCGTGGTCGGGTACTGCGTGGTGTCTGTCGCGCTCTGGGCGACGGCGATCTGCGCGAACGCAATCGTTACTGCGCCCGCAAGGGCGGTCATGGCCAGCTTCATTGCTTCCTCCAGGCTTTAGAGAAGCCCGCATGCGCGGGCGGTCTGGCAAACACGCAAGGGCCATTCCAGCGGCCGCGCGGATTTCGCGCGCCGAAACGCGCGTCAACGCCTGCAAATCGCGTGCGTTTCAAGCCCCTGCTCGCTTGCCGGGTACCATCGGGCAATGGCGCCCACCCGGCCGACCCAGCAGACCGACCCGCGGCGCAACCGCCTGCTAGCGGCGCTCCCGGAGGACGACTACGAGGAGGTTCTGCCCGCGCTCGAGCCGGTCGCGCTCGAGCCGGGGACGGCGCTCTACGAGTCCGGCGATGCCCAGCCGTATCTCTACTTTCCGGTCAGCGGCATGGTGTCGCTGCTCTATCTCCTGGAGGACGGCGGGTCGACCGAGCTGGCCGTCACGGGCAGGGAGGGCGTGGTGGGCGTGTCGCTCTTCATGGGCGGGGATACCACGCCGAGCCGCGCCGTGGTGCAGATTCGCGGCCACGCCTGGCGCATGCGTTCCGCGCCTATGAAGCGAAGCCTCGCGCGAGGCGGAGCGCTGCAGCCGCTGCTCCTGCGCTTCACGCAGGCGCTGATCACCCAGATGACGCAGGCGGCGGTGTGCAACCGCCACCACTCGGTCGATCAGCAGGTGTGCCGCTGGCTTCTCTTCGCGCTCGACCGCGCGGGCTCGAGCGAGATTCCGATGACGCAGGAACGCATCGCGAACCTCCTCGGCGTGCGCCGCGAGGGCGTCACCGAGGCGGCCGGGAAGCTGCAGACCGCGGGCCTCATCGAGTACAGCCGCGGGCGCATCCGCGTGCTCGAGCGCGCGCAGCTCGAGAGCCTCGTGTGCGAGTGCTATGCGGTGGTGAAGGGCGAGTACGACCGGCTGCTGCCGGCGCTCAGGCCCGCGACGGGCGGTCCGCCACCCGCAGGCCGTTCCTGACCGCCCAGACGCCTGAAACCCGCTTCGCGACGGCGCCGGCCCTGGCGATGTCCTCGAGCGTGCGCACGAAGCCGGTGAGGTTCACCACTCCGTCGAGCGTCTCGACGTAGATCGCCATGCCGCGGAGCGCCACGTCGCGTGCGAGGCCGTGCTCGACCTGCTGTGTGATCGACGCGTCCGAACCCCCGCCCTTCTCCTGCGCGTGCAGTGTCCCGACGCCGAAGGTCGCCGCAAGGACGAGCATCGCTACGATGCGTGCCATCGGGTGATTGTGTGCGCTTTCTCTGCCAAGTTCGGTGCGCCGGCCGACATAGGAGCGCCTAAAGTGCGCCAGCGCACAGAAGGCCCCCCGGCGTGCCGCGAGCATGCCAGCGATGGAAATCTTGTTCTGGGTGGGGGCGGGGGCGGTGCTTGGCTGGATGAGTTACGCATTTCTGGGGTTCAACGAGGCACGCGGCCTGACGGTTTCGATCGCGATCGGCGCCGTCGGCGCGCTGGTCGGAGCGAAGGGGCTCGCGCCGATGTTCGTCACCACCGCTGCGCCGCTCGACGGCTTGAGCATGCCCTTCCTCATGTTCGGCCTCGGGACCGCGGTCATCTGCCTGGTGCTCGGCAACATGCTGCACCGGCGCTGGCAAATCTAGCGCCGATGACCCACCGGGACGAGATCGCCCGGCTGCGCACGCGCATCGCCGCGGCGCGCGCCGACCGCGACGGCGCGCAAGACTCGGGCGCGCAGAAGCGTTACGTCGACGCGGTAAACCGCCTGACGGGGCTGGAACGCGAGCTCGAGGCCTTGCGGCAGAAAGGCCTTCGCAGGTCTTAGGGCTCCGACCCCGATTTTCGGGTCAGCACTTCTTCAAGCAGCTTGAGCGCCGCCTCGGCAAACGCGTACATGTTCTCGAGACGCTCGCTGCGATTCGTGCGCAGCGTCGCCGATGAGCGCACCGCGCCGGCCACCGCGATGCAGGTGTGCCCGGCCGGATCGCCGTAGCGGTTTCCGGTCGGACCCGCCGCGCCGGTCTCGCCCAGACCCCAGGTTGCCCCGAAGCGCTGCCGCGCGAGGTCCGCGCGCAGCCAGGCGTTCTCCTCCGTCGCAGAGCGCGCGCCTTTCAGGAGCGACTCGTCGAAGTCGCGCAGCGCGTGCCACGCCTGCCGCGTGTACAGCACCACGCCGCCCAGGCAGTACGCCGACGCGCCCGGCACCGCGAGGAGCGCGGCCGTGACGAGGCCGCCGGTCGACGACTCCGACACCGCGATCGTCTCCTTGCGCGCTTTCAGGAGCGCCGCGACGCGCTCGGCGTGCTTCAGCAGGTCCTGCATCTCGGCATGTACGATGCCTTATTTTGCCATCAGGGGTTCGAGCCTTTCGGCGCAGGCCCGCGCCACGGCATCGTTCGCTTTTTCTTCTCCTGGCATCTTGTCCCAGCCCCCTTTTTCGATGGCGGTCGCTCTCTCCCAGGAGCTTACCGCCTTCAAATCCTTGAGCCTGCGCTGCTCGTTCGGGCCCTGGCTGAATTGCGCGACGCAGATCGCCGCCCGGGCGGCGAGGAGCGCCTGGTCGGTCATCTGCTGGGTAGTGCCCCGGGTTGTCCAGCCACCCCAATTAAAGCCGACGATCATCGCGACGCCCGCACCCAGGATCAGGCCCCAAGCGCCATACTTCACCTTCACTTCGGTTTCTGGTTTCACGAACTTGCCTCCTCTGGCAACGGTGGAGGGCGATTGTGGCACCGGCGGAAGCGCGCCCTCTGTGCGCTAAGGAACACTCTGGGCGTGGGGCTAGCCCTCGTAGCGCGCTGCGCGCCGCGCGATCCGGGTCTGGCTATTCCCGCCTTCGGCGTCCCAGCGCTCCTCGGCGCTCTGCTGCACCGGCGGCGCTTCCTGGCTCTTTTTCCGCCACACCCTCACCCGGGACGCTCGAGCGGAGAAATGCCTCGTCATGGCGAGCCCGAAATCGAAGAAAGGGCCCATGCCAAAGGGACGCCGGAACTTCGGTTTGTAGCGCTCGTATTCCATGCGGCTCGCTTGACGCTATGCGCTTGTGGCGCCAGGGTCTGTGCGCCGGCACGCAGTGGAGCGCATGTGTTGTGCAGCACACAGACTCGCGGGCCCTGCCGGCGTACCGTGCCATCCTCATGAAACCGCCCCCGAAACCCCCGCAGCCTCAGCCTTTGCCCGATGGCGTGAGCGATGCGGCAGAGAGGATGCCTGTACTGCTGCTGCCGTGCCCCACGCACCAGGACGGGACCACGCAACGCTATCGAAAGCCGCTCTGGCGAAGCTTCGAGCAGCTCGAAAACGACTGAGCGAAGAATTCGGGGTCTGACCCCGATTTGGCTTCCAAAAAAAGAAGCCGCCCGAAGGTGGCTTCTTGCGAGCCGTTCCCGAGGGGGCTTCAGGTGAGCCATTCCCAAAGAGGGGGAGAGGGGATGGCTCGGGGAGAAGGCAGGAGTTTGCAGCACGGCCGCGGCGCAGTCTGTCGGAACATCGTGGCACCTGGCGTAGGGAAAGTTTGACCCCGATTCTGACTTTTCCGATTTTGACTTTTCAGCTCGGCGCGTGCTCGAAGGTGTACTCGCCGAGCAGCCGCTCGCCCGCGTCCTCGACCGCCACCAGACGGACGCGGTGGGTGAACGCGCCGCGGCGCTTGAGCGGGGCCGGGGCGGGACACATCAGCACCTCGCCGGCGGCGGCGTCGAAGGGCACGTCCTCGAAGCGCTCCGCGTCGGTGACCAGATCGAGCCGTCGCACGCCCGCGAGGGGCGCCGACAGGCGGCTGACGACGAAGTCGTCGGACGCGGCGATGGTGCAGTTGACGCTGCCGCCCGGCAGCATCGGGTATTCGCGCAGGCGCAGCCCTTCCTTCTTCATCGCTTCGTACAGCGCCGGCGAGATCACCGCGCGAACCGCGCCCGCGCGCCAGGCGTTCCGCACCGCGGCGCCGAGCGCCACGAGCTCCTGGAGCTTCCCGGTGCACTCGGCGCATCCGAAGAGATGCTCCTCGAATGCGGCCTCGCGCTCGGGCGGCAAGTCGCCGAACCAGTAGTCCACCAGCGTGGCGAGCTCGGCGCTCATGCGCTCTCCATGCAGGTCCGCAGCTTGCCGAGCGCGCGGTGGCGGATCACCCGTACGTTTCCCCCGCTCAAACCCAGTTCGGAAATTGATTCTTCGAAAAAGCTGGAGATGACGACGGAGCGCTCGCGCTCGGAAAGCACCTCCAGGCACGCCGCCAGCCGGTCGCGCTCGAAGACGCGCGGCTCGGCGTCCTCCACTGCCTCTTCAGGTATCACCCATTCTTCCAGGAGGTCCGCGCGGCGTGCGGCTCCGCGGCGCTGGTCCATGCACACCATGCGGCACGTGCCCAGCACGAAGGAGGCGAGCCGCTCGGGCTCGCGCAGCTTCCCGGCGCGCAGGCGCTCGAGGGTCATCATGAGCACCTGCTGCACCAGGTCCGCGGCCGCATGTCGATCGCGCAGATGACGCAGACCGTAGAGCCGCACCCGCGGGGCGAAGCGCCGGCAGAATTCCCCCTCTGCTGCGGCGTCGATGGCGGGTGCGGATCCGGCGATGGCCCTGGCAAGCTCGGCGTCCTCCACGGATTCATCTTAATTCGAAAGTCCATGCCGAGGAGGTGTAACGGCCGCGGGTTTCGTTACACCTCCTCCGCATCGACCCCCTAATTTAACTTTCGGGAGAACCCCATGATCACCAACCAGGCTTCGGGCACCAACGTCCACGAGATCGCCTCCGGCATCTACCGAATCAACACGCCGATCCAGATCCCCGGCGGGCCCGAGTTCAACTTCAACCAGTACCTGATCGCCGACGATGCGCCGCTCCTCTTCCACACCGGGCCGCGGCGCCTGTTCCCGCTGGTGGCCGAGGCGGTCGGACGAGTGCTGCCGCTCGCGACGCTGCGCTACGCCGCCTTCTCGCACTTCGAGGCCGATGAATGCGGCGCGCTGAACGATTTCCTCGCCGCCGCGCCGCAGGCCGAGCCGGTGTGCGGCCAGGTCGCCGCCATGGTGTCGGTGAACGACGTCTCGAACCGTCCCCCGCGCGCGCTCGCCGACGGCGAAGTGCTCGAGCTCGGCCGCCACCGCCTGCGCTGGCACGACACGCCGCACGTTCCGCACGGCTGGGAATGCGGCTTCATGATGGAGCTCGAGACGCGCACGCTCCTCTGCGGCGACCTCTTCACCCAGGGCGGCGCCGGAAGCACGCCGGTCACCGACGCCGACATCCTCGAGCCCAGTGAGGCGTTCCGGAAGCAGATGGACTACTACGCCCACGCGCCGACGACCGCCGCGACCCTCGAGCGCCTCGCAAAGGAGCAGCCGCGGACCCTCGCCTGCATGCACGGCAGCGCCTGGCGCGGCGACGGCGCCTCGCTCCTGCGCGCGCTCTCGAAGTCGCTGGCAAGCTAGGGAATACCGTAGAAAGAAATCGGGGTCAGACCCCGATTTTCTACCTCAGCGTCCGCGTCCCCAGGCACTTCGGAAATGCCACGCAGCCCCAGAACATGTGCCGATCGCCGCCGGGGCGCGTCGCGCTCCTCGGCGCCATCGGCTTCGAACACTTGGGACATACGGGGGCTGCGGCGGCGAACATTTCCGGATACGCCAGCGTCTGGCGCATTTTTCTTGTTGAGCTACCCATATCAACCAACCTTCAATCGCTCTAGTGTCGAACGATTGTGCCAGCCAGCGGCGTGCCGCGCGGTGACAAGGTTCCGCTTCGCCTTGGTCTGGTTGGGGTCTGACCCCGATTTTTTGCGATTCTTGTGGTGATTCGCCTGTCGCCACGCGCCCTCCCGACGTCGACGTTCCGCTCGCTGCAAATCCGGAAATCTCGACGCGGCTTGCCATGACTCGGCGATAGCGGCGCCTCGGCGAAGGAGGGAGAATCCTTTCCAGCGGCAATCGAACTGCGAGTACGAAGAAGTTGAAGTACGAAGAAAGTTGTCTTGTTTGGCCCTGAGCTGGCCGCTCGGGCATCAAAAAAAGAGAGGGCCCGTCCGCTAGACGGGCCCTCTCCTGTGGTTCTGAAGCGGCGATCAAACTGCGACTACACTTTGTTTGGCCCTGCCGTGGACCGGGCTCTGCGGTCGACGCGGCTTCCCGCGTCGTCCCGGAGGCAACCGGTCTCTCGGTCCGGGGCTCCTAACAGCGTGCTGGCCACTCGTTTGTCGTTTGTAGCCTGCGCTCTACAACTGGTCGGGATGATGCGTCATTCCCGCGCTACACGTCCAGTGCGCGCCGTAGTCCGGTAGGCCTACGCCGCGCCAATCTCCCGCGAATTCGGTTTTTCCCCGAGGCAAAAAAAGAGGCCGCCCGAGGGCGGCCGCTTAAGGGGGAGCCAGAAACCCGAGGGAGGGACGGGTGACCGGCTCTAGGGGAGAAACGATTCTGCAGGAACCCCGCGCCGCTGTCTGTCAGCACGCGCCGGAACTTTCTGTAGGGAATTCCTGACTCGTCCCGATTTTGAGTTCGATTTTGACTTTCAGTCTTAAGTGTTAGGGTTCGATCCGATTTACATCGATGAGAGCCGCCCCGCACCCCCTCCTCGTCCCCGCGATCGCCGCTTCCCAGTTCGCGCCGCCCTTCATGGTCTCCGGCGTGGCGGTCGCGCTGCCGGCGCTCGGCGCCGACCTCGCCGCCGGCGCCACGGCGCTTTCGCTGGTCGAAACGCTGTTCCTCGCCGCATCGGTCGCGGCTCTCCTGCCCGCGGGACGCCTCGCCGACGCCGCCGACAAGGCGGCGCTCTACAAGCTCGGCCTGGTGGCGTTCGCGGTGGCCTCGATCGCGACCGGGCTCGTCTCCGCGATCGCGCTGATCCTGCTGCTGCGCTTCGTGCAGGGCTTGTTCTCGGCGACTTCGCAGGCGGCCGGCCCCGCGATCATCGCCGACGCCGTGCCGCCCGAGCGCCGCGGCCGCGCCTTCGGCATCATGATCGGCGCGGTCTACGCCGGCCTCACCCTCGGCCCGATCTTCGCCGGCGTGCTCGTGGACCTGTGGGGCTGGCGCTCGGTGTTCATCGCCGGCGGCGCCGTGGTGCTCATCCTCCTCGCCCCGATTCACTTCATGCTGCGCGGCAACTGGCGCCGCCCGCCGCCGCGCGCGGTGCACCTGCCGAGCACGCTGCTCGCCGTCGCGGCGATGCTCGCGCTGGTGGGCGGCGCCGCGACCCTGCGCGAAGGCGCGCTCGGCTACGCCGGCGTGGCGCTCGGCCTCGTCCTCGCTGTGCTATTCGTGCGCGTGCAGCGCCGCGTGGCGCGGCCGCTCCTCGACGTCGACGTCCTGATGCGCAACCGTATGCTGCGGAATGCGCTTTTCGTGCAGTGGCTTCTCTACTGCAACGCCTTCGGCAGCGTCTTCCTGCTCTCGCTCCACATGCAGAGCGTGCTCGGCCATGCCGCGAACACCGCCGGCCTGGTGCTCGCCGTCAGCACCCTCCTGATGGCCGCGCTCGCCCCGTTCGCCGGCCGCCTCGCCGACCGCATTCAGCCCGCGCGGGTCGCGAGCGTCGGCGTAGCCGTGGTGCTGATCGCCGCGCTGATGGCGACGCAGCTCGACGCCGGCTCGCATCTACTAACGATCGGGGTCGTCCTCGCCGTGCAGGGCGTGGGCTTCGCCTTCTTCTCCTCGCCCAACATGGCAATGGTGATGAATGCCGTCCCGCGCGAGCGCACCGGCATCGCCTCCGCGCTGAGCGCCACCGCGCGCTCCCTCGGCATGGTGAGCGGCATGCTGATCGTCGGCGCCCTTGTCTCTCTCAACCTCGGCCACGACCCGGTGGGCGCCGATCCCGCCCGCTTCGTCGCGACGATGCACGCGTCTTTCTGGATTCTGGCCGCGGTGACGGCAGTGGCACTGGTTTTAGCCTCAATGGGTCACGCGAGGGCCAAAATCGATCGCGAGGTCTAGGGGCTCGATGACGTGCTGGCCGACGGGTGCGCTTAGATGCAGTGCACGCCAGGCCGCGTCGTAGGCAAGGGCCAGCACGTGTGCTTCCGTGGCTTCGATAGGCTCGCTATCGGAGAGACTGGACAGCCTGTATTCCATTTCCGATCACCTCAAAGTCGTGTTCCGTTCTACAGATGAAACTATCGAGGGATCGGAGAGAGGGAACTTGACCGCCAGCGCCAGGCACTAGTCCTGGCGCGCCATCCGCGGGACATCTCCGGGCGACTTGGCCCGGTAGTCGCTCGGACTGAGCCCCGTCCAGCGCTTGAACGCGCGGGTGAACGCGCTCGGCTGGGAGAACCCGAGCGAAAAGGTGATGTCGGTGACCGTGCGGCGGGGGTCTTCGATGTAGCGAAGCGCTAGGTCTTTGCGCGTGTCGTCGACGAGCTGGAGGTAGGTCGTCTTGGCCTCGGCGAGCTTGCGCTGCAGCGTGCGCGAGCTCATGTGAAGCTGCTTCGCCGTGTCCTCCGCGGTCCCTTCGCCCGAGGACAGGTGCTCGAGCACCGTCGCACGCGCCCGCGCGATAACGTCCGACTTGTCGAGCCGTCCCAGCTCCTCGGTGAGCATCTTGTCGAACACCGCCGCGAGCTGCCGGTTGGCCGACGGGAGCGCACGGTCGGCGTCCTTGGCCGAAAGCACGAACGCGTTCTCCTCGACGCCGAACTGGACCGGGCATCCGAAGAAGCGCTCGTAGGCGTCCGCGGAATCGGGTTTCTTGCGGCGGAGAGTCGCGGCAACGGGCCGCAAAACGGCTCCTCCATTCATGCGGCACATGTCGAGCAGGAGCGCCATGGCCATGTCGACGAAGACCGCGGCCACCGGCACGACGGCAGGATTGCCGCGTTTCGCCCAGAAGCGGACTTTCAGCCCCTGTCGGACGTCCTCGATCTCGGTGATCCCGCGCTCGCCGATCAGGCGCGAATAGCGCACCGCCCGCTCGAGCCCCGTGCGGAGCGTCGAGCTCGAGAGCCACGCGTATCCCAGGACGCCCAGCTCCGAGGGATGCCAGCAGCGCGCCGCGTAGAGCCCGAAGGCCGGATCGCGGACCAGGGGGATCGCGCCGCGAAGCATCGCGTCCATCTTGTCGAGCTCGATGCGCTCGCCGGGCACCGGAATGGCGGCCAGGTCGACGCCCGCATTCCGGGCGATGCCGATCGCGTCGAGGCCGTGCATCTCGAGGAGGCGCCGGAACATCTGCGCCATCGACGCGAGGCCGGTCTGGTGCGACTGGTCGTCGACGCGCTCGCCGGCTGACGCCGTCACTGCACTCCTCCCAGATTTCGATTGGCGCGCCGGGTCAAGCGGGTGTCGCGCCGGGATCAGCCTGTGCCCTGGCGCGAAAGGATACTGCACATGACCACGTCACAGGAGAAAGGACTTGGGTCATGAAGCACGACTTTGGCATTCGCGTCGCAGTGCAGGCCGCAGCAGCTTCTCATGATCAGGCGGGCCTTCATCCGTTGCCCGTGAAGTGGATTTTCGATCCTTCGTTTCGCTACACCCCGAGCTACGCCACGGACTTGCGCAAGACCTTCGAGCGGATCCGCCGAATGGCGCCGAACGCGGGAGAGGAGCTTGGATCATGAACAGGAATGAACTGGCGGGCATGGGCCTCTTCGCGCTGATCGGCGGCGCCATCGGTTTCGTGGTGCTCAGCACGACCGGGGCGGCAGTCGGCGCTTTGGTCGGCGTCGTCGCCTACGCAGTCGCGGGGTACATTTGAACTACGTCTGCACCGTTTGCCAGAGCTCGTTCGGCAGCCCGAAAACGGTGACGCCAGGCTCGCCGGCCGTGGAGCTGCTGCTGTACGGCCTGCTCTTCATCCCTGGCCTGCTGTACTCGGGCTACCGGCTTGCCAACTGCCGGAAAGCCTGCCCCGCCGCATCCAGAAGTCCTGACAGCCGTGTCTGGGAGCTTTAGGTAGCATTCATCCGGCCAAAAGGAAACTGAATCAATGGACACGACGACCGCGGAAACGAAGCCCAGTAAACGCGCGCCGCTTCTGCAGGCGCGGCATTTCCGCGGGCGGACGGAACTGCGCGAGACGGGACTGCATTTCGACAGGCTGATCGACGAGGACGACCGCGATAGCTACACGAGCCTCGTGGAGGAAAAGTTCGAGGCGCGCACGCGAGTGGTAATCAATCCGAGCGCGCTCCCGGCGAGCGATCTTTTCGCGCTGATGAACAATTCCGAAGCGCCGGGCGACCGCGCCGCGCCGCCCTGCAAGCCGTATGACACGTCATGGCGAGTCGAGGAAAACGGCGAAGAAATCCATGAAGGCCAGCAGGTTACCGCCGTTGCCGTCGACGGCGGCGCGCCTGTCGGGTATGCAAGCTTCGGCGTCAAAGTGCTTCGCCGGAAGGATGAATCCGCGATCAGGTACTGCCTGAGCCTGGATTTTTGCTACGTGCTGCCGGCCTCGCGCGGCCGCGGCATCGGCGTCAATCTGTCGGCGGCATGCGCCGAAATCTGCTGCGACGTCCTGCTGGCGTGCTTTCTCGCCGCGCGCAAGGGAACGACGATCGATCTCGATGTCTACGCCGAATTCGCGCCGCAAGGCGGTGAGCCGATATCGAATTCCATCGTGACGCAGCTCGAAGAGGTTTGCGAATACCTGCCGGACACGAAGCGGCCGGGGGTTCGCTTCGGCGTTATCAACTACGGCTAGACTTCCAGCCATTCCTTTCGCATCGCGCCGTTCCTGCGCACGTCGTCCGCCGTGCCTTCGAAGACGATGGCGCCGTGCCCCATGACGTACAGGCGCTCCGAGATGTCGAGCGTAATGGCGAGCTTCTGCTCGACGAGGAGGATGGAGATGCCGCGCTTCTTCACTTCCTGGAAGAGCGCCGCGACCTGCTCGACGATCTTCGGCGCGAGGCCCTCGGTCGGCTCGTCGATCATGACGAGCTCCGGGTCGCCCATCAGCGTGCGGCAGAGCGCGAGCATCTGCTGCTCGCCGCCCGAGAGCACGCCGGCCGCCGTGTCCGCCCGCGCCTTCAGGTTCGGAAACAGCGCGAACGTGTGGTCCATCGTCCAGCGCCCCCCCTTTGCGGCCTTCTGGCCGAGCAGCAGGTTCTGGCGCACGGTGAGCGTCGGGAACACGTCCCGGTTTTCCGGCACGTAGCCCAAGCCCGCATGCGCGATCTGGAACGCCTTCAGGCCCGAGAGCTCGCGGCCCTTGAACTTCACCGAGCCGCGCCGCTGCACGAGGCCCATGATCGCCCGCAGGGTGGTGGAGCGGCCCACGCCGTTGCGGCCGAGGAGGCTGACGATCTCGCCCGCGCGCACGTCGAGCCGCACGCCGCGCAGGATGTGGCTCTTGCCGTACCACGCATTCAGGTCGCGCACCTCAAGCATGGGCTTTCCCCAGAGTGCCGAGGTAAGCCTCCTGCACCGCGGCGTTGCCGCGGATCTCCTGCGGCGTGCCGCTCGCGATGATCTCGCCGTATACGAGCACCGAGATGCGATCCGCCAGGTCGAACACCACGCCCATGTCGTGCTCGACCATGAGCAGCGTCTTGCCGGCGCTCACCTGCCGGACGAGCTCGACCGCCTGGGCGCTCTCCGTGCGGCTCATGCCGGCGGTCGGCTCGTCGAGCAGGATGACGGATGCGCCCCCGGCGATCGTCACGCCGATCTCGAGCGCGCGCTGCTCCGCGTAGGAAAGCGTGCCCGCCGGCACCCGCGAGCGGCGCCCGAGCCCGATCTTGCCGAGCACCTCGTCCACGCGCGCGTTCACCTCGGCGAGCCGCGAGAGCCGATGCCAGAACGAGTAGCGGTATCCGGCGCCCCAGAGGACGGCGCAGCGCAGATTCTCGTACACCGAGAGGTTGTTGAAGAGGTTCGTCACCTGGAAGCTGCGCGCAAGGCCCTTGCGGTTGATCTCGTACGGGCTCAAGTTCGTCACGTCCTCGCCTTTCAGGCGGATGGCGCCCGAGGTGAGCGGGAAGCGCCCGGAAATCAGGTTGTAGAGCGTGCTCTTGCCGGCGCCGTTGGGGCCGATGATCGCGTGCCGCTCGCCGGGCGCCACCGAGAGCGAGACGCCGTTGATGATGCGCGTCGAGCCGAAGCTCTTGCGGACCTCGAGCAGCTCGAGCGCCGCCGTCACGCCGGCCTCAGCTCGGCCCAACGACTGCTGATGAAGCGTGCGGCGAGGCGCAGCGCGACCAGCCCGGCTGCAAGCAGCAAAGTGGAAGTGAGCCAGATGCCCGGCTGCGCCGCGTCGAGCTGCATGCCCGCGAGCGCCATCCTCGTGCCCTGGGTGGAGTCCGAGAGCCGGTAAACCGACTCGACGACGCCGATCAGGCCGCAGAGCGCGAGCGCGCACGCCGCCGCGCCCGCGGCGTACGGGGCGACGAGGCGACCAAACTTGCCGGCGCGGATCACGCCGATCTGGGCGAGGAGGAGCGAGGCGACGCCGCCGGGCGCATAGAGCACCATCGCGCAAAAGAAGAGACCCAGGTACAGGAGCCACGCCTTCGTGACGCCGGAAAGCGCGGCGACGAAGAGGATGAAGATGACGGAGCCGAGCACCGGTCCGAAGAAGAACGGGATGCCGCCGATGAACGTCGCGAGCAGCACGCCGCCCGAGCGCAGCGCCGAGACGTTCTCGGCGCCGACGATCTCGAAGTTGATGCACGAGAGCGCGCCCGACACGCCGGCGAAGAAGGCGGAGAGGACGAGCTGCAGGAAGCGCACTTTTTGCGTGTCGTAGCCGATGAATTCCGCCCGCTCGGGGTTGTCGCGCACCGCGTTCGCCATGCGGCCGAGCGGCGTTCGCGTCAGCGCGTACATCGCCAGCATGCAGGCGAAGCACCACGCGGCGACCAGGTAATACACCTGCAGCGCGGGGCCGAAGTTCAGCCCGAAGAGCGGCTGCCCCACCGTGCGATTGGTCGAGATGCCCGCCTCGCCGCCGAAGAAGCCCGGAAACATCAGCACGCACGCATAGACCATCTCGCCGATGCCGAGCGAGATCATGGCGAACGTGGTGCCGGCGCGCTTCGTCGTCACGTAGCCGAAGAGCACGCCGAAGGCGAGCCCGGCGACGCCGCCGAGGAGCGGCAGGAGCGGCAGCGGCGTCAGGAAGGCGCCCTTACCGAGGAAGTTCAGCGCGTGCACCGTGACGTAGGCGCCGAGGCCCGAGTAGACGGCGTGGCCGAAAGAGAGCATGCCGCCCTGCCCGAGCAGCATGTTGTAGCTGAGCGCGAAGATGGCGAGCGTTCCCATCTGGGTGAGCAGCGTCAGCGCGAAGCTGCCCCGGAAAGCCCACGGCGCGGCGGCGAGAAGCGCGGCCGCCACGACCCAGACGGAAAGTTTCATCCCTCGCGCGTTCCCATCAATCCCTTCGGCCGCACGATCAGCATCAGCACCATGACGAGGTACGGCAGCACCGGCGCGACCTGCGAGATGTTGTAGCCGAAGAGGCCCCAGTCGAGCGAGACGGCGAAGGTCTGGATGAAGCCGATCAGGAGCGAGGCGATGAAGGCGCCGCCGAGCGAGCCCATGCCGCCGACCACGACGATCACGAACACGATGGGCCCGAGAGCTGCCGCCATGCCGGGCTCCGTGATGAAGGCGTTGCCGCCGATCACGCCGGCGAGCCCCGCCAGCGCCACGCCGCCGCCGAACACCAGCATGAAGACGCGCGGCACGTTGTGCCCGAGCGCCTCGACGGTTTCGGGATGGGTGAGCGCCGCCTGGATGACGAGGCCGATGCGCGTCTTCTTCAGCACCAGCCAGATCGAGACCAGCATCGCCACCGCGACGAGCATCATGAAGCCGCGGTACATCGGGTACTGCGTGCCCATGATCGAGAAGAGCGGCCCGTCCAGGTCCGGCGGCACACGGTACGGCACGGCCGAGCGGCCCCAGATGAGATGCGTCGCCTCCTCGATGAGGTAGGCGAGGCCGAAGGTGAAGAGCAGCTCGGCGACGTGGCCGTACTTGTGCGCCCGGCGCAGCGCGAAGCGCTCGACCGCCATGCCGAGCGCGCCGACCGCGAGCGGCGCCAGCACCAGCGCCGGCCAGAAGCCGATCCAGCGGCTGATCTGGTAGGCGAAGTAGGCGCCCAGCATGTAGAAGCTCGCGTGCGCGAAGTTCAGCACGCCCATCAGCGAGAAGACGATGGTGAGGCCCGAGGCGAGCATGAACAGCAGCAGCCCGTAGCTGATGCTGTTCAGGACCAGGACGAGCAGGAAGTCCATAACAAAACGGGGACCGCGGGGCCCCCGTTAGAAAAAAAAGGGGTCCCCGTCAAATTCCCGTTTGCCCGGCGCGCCCGCTCAGGGCCGCGTCATCTTGCAGGAGGTGGGCTGCGCCGAGGTGGAAGCCTCGAGCTTGGCGTCGGTCTTGAAGCCGAAGCCCGTGTCCTCGACGTCGTACTTCACTTCCTTCGGTCCGCCCTTCGCCGCCATCCGCTGCACCGTCGAAAGGTAGAGCGGCTGGATCAGCTGGTGGTCCTGCTTGCGCATCTCGACCTCGCCGGTCGGCGTCTCGAAGCGCAGGCCCTCCAGCGCGTAGCCCACCGCCTTCGGATCGTTCGACTTCGCCCGCTTCGCGGCCTCGGCGAACATCTGCATCGCGGTGCGGATGCGCAGGTAGTAGAAGTCGGTCTTGTACTTCTTCTCGAAGTCCTGGCTCCACTTCTCGATCGAGCTCGGCAGCACGTTCTCGTGCCACTCGGTGATCTGCTTCACGTGCCCGAGCGCGGATTCGCCCATCGCGGGAAGCGCGCCGAGGCCGCCCGCGTAGTAGGTGTAGAAGTCGGCGTTGAGGCCCGCGTCCTTCGCCGCCTTGATGAGCAGGCTCATGTCCTGCCCCCAGTTGCCGGTGATGACGGTGTCGGCGCCCGCCTGCTTCATCTTCGCCACGTACGGCGAGAAGTCGCTCACCTTGCCGAGCGGATGCAGGTCGTCGCCGACGATCTGGATATCGGGCCGCTTCTTGTTGAGCATCTCGCGCGCGGCCTTGCGCACCGCCTGGCCGAACGAATAGTCCTGGTTGATGAGGTACACCTTCTTGATCTTCTGGTTCTGCGCCATCCAGGTGGTGAGCGCCTCCATCTTCATGTCGCTGTTGGCGTCGAAGCGGAAGTGCCAGAACGAGCACTTGTCGTTGGTGAAGGCCGGATCGACCGCGGCGTAGTTGAGGTACAGGATCTCCTTGCCGGGGTTCCTCTCGTTGTGGCGGTTCACCGCCTCGATCAGCGCGCCGGCGACCGCCGAGCTGTTGCCCTGCGTGATGAAGCGGATGCCGTCGTCGATCACGCGCTTCAGCTGGTTGAGCGCCTCCTGCGGGCTCACCTTGTTGTCGAAGCCGACGATCTCGACCTTCTGGCCGTTCACGCCGCCCTTCGCGTTGATCTCCTCGGCCATCGCCTGGAAGTGCTTCAGGCCCGCTTCGCCGACGTTGGCGAACGAGCCCGAAAGCGGGTCGATGTAGGCGATCTTGAGCTGCGCCTGCGCGCCGCTCGCGCCGAGCAGCAGGGCTGCCGCTAGCGCCGCGTGCCTGATGCGAATCTCCATGGGTGAGCCTCCTCTGCGCGGCATTGTAGAAGACTAGCCCGCCGCCGGGAACAGGATCATTTCTTCTTGTTGGCCGCCCGCACGAAAGCCGCCAGTTCGGCGTTGAAGCGAGCGGCATCCTCGTAGAAAGGCGCATGCCCAATGCCTTCATAGATCGACAGCTTTGCGCCGGGGATCACCGAGGCTGTGTACTTGGCGTTGCCTACCTTGGAGTTTCGATCCTCCGCGCCGTGAGTCACCAGGACCGGCAGCTTGAGCTTGGACATCACGGCGCTCGCATCCAGCGGACGACCGCCAAGGCCGGCCCGGACCTTGGGCGGCACCATCATGTTGAACGAGAGCATGACCTCGAAGTCGTCGGCGGTCGGCTGTTTGGAGAAGCAGCCGCGCACGAAGGCGCGCGTCGCCGCGATGTTGGTGGCGAGATCCTCCGATGCCATCAAAGGCAGGTTCTTGAGATTGTCGCCGGCGAGAGCTGGATCGGCCTTGATGCTGGCATCGACAAAGTTGATGCCCGCGAGCTTGCCGGCGCCATGGGTGGTGACGTAGTCGGAAATCACGCGGCCGGCGTAGGACCAGCCAACCAGCACCGGGCGTTTCAAGCCCGCGGCGTCCATCACCGCCTGGACCTCGTCGCCCCAGGCCTTCGAATCCCGGTAGCGCGCGGGATCGAGCGGCTTGTCGGAATTGCCGTGGCCGCGCAGATCATAGGTCACGAGGCGAAATTCTCGGGCGAGATCGCTGTTGACCTGGCGCATCCACGACAGGTAGCTCTGGGAGAAACCGTGGATAAACAGGATTTCCGGGCCGGACGGGTTGCCCCACTCCTGCGCCGAAATGGTCAGGCCATCCGGCGTCTTCACGCTGATCGGCTTGTGCTTCAGCTGCTGCCCAGAGCCCTGCTGTCCAAAACCTGTCGGTGCGATCGCAACGAGAAATGCAGCGACCGTCCACTTGGCGAGGCGACTGCCCGGCAAGGATATCGTCATAGCCACTCCTCCCTTTTCTCCAACTGGGACGATATCACTACGGCAAGGGGCGTGTAGGATTCGGCTCCAACCCTCAGACCTCCAGCGGAGACACCGATGATCAAGTTCTACTACAGCACCGCGCCCAACCCGATGAAAGTGGCCCTCTGCCTGGAGGAGATGGGAATCGCCTACGAGCCGATCCCCGTGGACACGCGCAAGGGTGAGCAACACAAGCCCGGCTACCTGGCCATCAACCCCAACGCCAAGGTGCCCTCCATCGTGGATGGCGAGCTGACGATGTTCGACAGCAACGCCATCGTGCTCTATCTCGCCGAGAAGACCGGCAAGTTCCTGCCGAAGAAGGCTGCAGACCGCGGGGAAATGCTCTCGTGGCTGATGTTCGTCGCCTCGGGCATCGGGCCGTTCACCGGGCAGTACGTGCACTTCAAGACTTACGCGCCGGAGAAGATCGGCTACGCTCTCGCCCGCTATGAATTCGAGGCCAAGCGCCACTGGGGCATCGTGGATGCGCGCCTGGCGAAGAACAAGTACATGGTCGGCGATACCTACACCGTTGTCGACATGGCGCTGTGGGGCTGGGCGCGACTGGTGCCCAACATCCTGGGCGAGCACGCCGCGAAGCTCGTCAATGTGAAGCGCCTGGTCGACGAGATCAGCGCCCGCCCGGCAGCGCAGAAGGCGATTGCCCTCAAGGACCGTCACGCCTTCAAGACCGAGCTGGACGACGAGGCCAAGCGCGCGATGTTCCCCGGCAAATACTTCGCGCAAGCTTAACCGTCTCATCGAGGGGGAGGTAGGACCATGGTCAGTCGACGCCGGTTTGCAGCCGCGATCGCAGGTGCTGCGTTGCTGGCGCGGATTCCGACGGTATTCGCGGCGAAGCCGTATGACTTGCTCATCCGCAAAGGACGCATCATCGATCCGTCGGTCGGCCTCGACCTGGTCGGCGATCTTGCGGTCAGCGGCGGCCGCATTGCCGCGATCGGGCCGGCCATCGAGGGCGACGCCGGCGAGACGATCGACGCGCGCGGCAAGATCGTCGCACCGGGGCTGATCGACATCCACACGCACGCCGGGCGCTCCAAGGAGGGCCCGCCCCTTTGCCTGCAGGACGGCGTAACCGGCTGGGTGGACGCCGGCTCCGGCGGCGCCGACAACATCGATGCGGTTGCTGCCGTGGCGCGGCAGGCTCACCGAGGGCTACCGGTTCGCGACCGAAGCCGCCG
>Ga0207662_10000110_pt1 | contig 39525 bp, 37 predicted proteins | sample KBSS33LmetaG_FD_184338 | JGI IMG/M metagenome (GOLD analysis project Ga0207662, IMG submission 184338) | Switchgrass rhizosphere microbial communities from Kellogg Biological Station, Michigan, USA - KBS S3-3L metaG (SPAdes) (version 2) | ecosystem: Host-associated > Plants > Roots >... | reverse complement strand
CGCGGCCGCAATCCGCGCCGCCGTCGAGCGGGCGGGCATCCGGCCCGAGCATGTGCAGGAAGTGATCATGGGCTGCGTTCTGCCCGCGGGCCAGGGCCAGGCGCCGGCGCGCCAGGCCTCGCTCGGCGCCGGACTCCCGCTCGCCGCCGGCTGCACCACGGTGAACAAGATGTGCGGCTCGGGGATGAAGGCGGCGATGTTCGCCCACGACCTGCTCGCGACGAATTCCTTCGACGTCATCGTCGCCGGCGGCATGGAGTCGATGAGCAACGCGCCTTACCTCCTCCCGAAGGCGCGGAGCGGCCTGCGCATGGGCCACGGCCAGGTGATCGACCACATGTTCTACGACGGGCTCGAGGACGCTTATGACAAGGGGCGCCTCATGGGGACGTTCGCCGAGGACTGCGCTCAGAAGTACAACTTCTCGAGAGAAGCGCAGGATGGCTTCGCCGTCGCCTCGCTCGAGCGCGCGCAGAAGGCGAACAAGGAAGGCTGGTTCGCCTGGGAAACGACCCCGATCGCCATCAAGGCCGGCAAGGAGGAGAAGTTCGTCGAGGCGGACGAGCAGCCCTTCAAGGCGAATTTCGAGAAGATCCCGACGCTCAGGCCCGCGTTCCGCAAGGACGGAACGGTGACGGCGGCGAACTCGAGCTCGATCTCCGATGGGGCGGCGGCGCTGGTGATGATGCGACGTTCGACCGCAGAGAAGCGCGGCCTCGCTCCGCTCGCGGTGGTCATGGGCCATGCCACGCACGCACAGGCGCCCAATGAATTCACCACTGCTCCGGTCGGAGCCATTTCCAAGGTCCTCCAGGCAGTGGGGTGGAAAGCGGCCCAGGTGGATCTCTACGAGATCAATGAAGCCTTTGCCGTGGTCACCATGGCGGCGATGCAGGAGCACGCCCTGCCGCACGACAAAGTGAACGTGCACGGCGGCGCCTGCGCGCTCGGTCATCCCATCGGTGCCTCGGGCGCACGCATTCTCGTCACACTGATCGGAGCGCTGCGCAAATACGGCCTGAGGCGCGGCGTAGCGAGCCTGTGCATCGGCGGCGGGGAGGCCACCGCCATGGCGCTCGAGCTGCCTTGAAGCGGGAATTGCAGCGCCTGCTCGACCAGGCGCGCTTTCTGCGCCCCTACGGCTTTCGCGTGGTCACGGCGGACAGGCGAAAGTGCATGCTCGAATTGCCGCACAAGCCCGCGCTCGAGCGTCCCGGCGGCATCATCAACGGCCCTGCGCTCATGGCCGCGGCCGACTGCGCGATGTGGCTCGCCATCAAGGTGCGCCTCGGCGTGGAGGGCGATGCGCTCACCTCGGAGCTGAACACCGCTTTCCTGGCGCCCGCCAAGGGCGAGCATGTCTACTGCACCGCCCGGATCCTCAAGATGGGGCGGCGGCGCATCTACGGCGTCGCCGAATGCCACGGCAAGAAGGGCAACCTCTTCAGCCACCACACGGTGACCTATGTCCGCCCGGTCTGAAGCCGAGCTTCTGGAGATCCGCGAGGCGGTGCGCCGCTTTGCCGCCGCGGAGCTTGCGCCGAATGCCGCGCGCTGGGACCGCGACAAGGAATTCCCGCGCGCTGCGCTGGACGGGCTCGCCGCAATGGGCCTCTACGGCGTCGCCATCCCGGAGGAATGGGGCGGCGCGGGCCTCGGCTACGGCGCGCTCGCGGTCGCCTGCGAGGAAATCGCCGCCGGCGATTGCGCCACGGCGACGATCGTGTCCGTGAACAACCTGGTGGCCGGAATCCTGGCCGGGTACGGCAACGACGCGCAGAAGGAGCAGTTCCTGCGGCCCCTCGCGCAGGGCAAGCTCATCGGCGCCTTCATGCTGACGGAGCCTCACGTCGGCTCCGATGCGAGCGCGATCACCACGCGCGCCGAGCGCCAGGGGGCGCACTACGTCCTGAACGGAGTGAAGCAGTTCATCACCTCGGGCAAGAACGCGGATATCTCGGTTGTATTTGCAGTAACGGACAAAAGTGCCGGGAAGAAGGGAATCAGCGCCTTCCTGGTCCCAACCAAGACGCCCGGCTACATCGTCGCCCGAGTCGAGGAGAAGACCGGCCAGCGCGCATCGGATACCGCGCAGATCGTCCTGGAAAACTGCAAAGCGGAACATCTTTTGGGCGAGGAAGGCGCCGGCTACCGCATCGCGCTCGCCAATCTCGAGTCGGGCCGCATCAACGTCGCCGCGCAGGCGACCGGCGTCGCGAGAGCGGCGCTGGCGGCTGCGCTTTCCTATTCGCGCGAGCGCCGCAGCATGGGCAAGGCGCTGATCGAGCACCAGGCGATCAACTTCAGGCTCGCCGACATGGCGACCGGCGTCGAGGCCGCGCGCCAGCTCTACCTGCACGCGGCGCGGCTGCGCGACGCGGGCGCGCCCTGCATCAAGGAGGCGTCGATGGCCAAGCTTTTTGCCTCCGAGATGGCCGAGCGCGTCTGCTCGGATGCGATCCAGATCCACGGCGGCTACGGCTACGTCGCCGATTTCCCGGTCGAGCGCCTGTGGCGGGACGTGCGCGTGACCCAGATCTACGAAGGCGCGAGCGACATCCAGAAGCTCGTCATCGGCCGAACCCTCCAAGAGGGAAGCTGATGTCCGTTTTGAGAAGCGAGATCAATGCGCGCTCGGCGGAATTCAAGAGCAATTCCGAGCGCATGGTTGCCCTCGTCGAGGAGTTGAAGGAGAAGGTCGCCCTGGTTTCGCTCGGCGGAGACGCCGAGGCACGCGAAAGGCACCTCAAGCGCGGCAAGCTCCTGCCGCGCGAGCGGGTGAGGAGCCTGCTCGATCCCGGCTCGCCGTTTCTCGAGATCGGGCAGCTCGCGGCGTGGGGCATGTACACCGGCGACGTGCATTCGGCTTCGATGATCTGCGGCATCGGCCGGGTGTCTGGGCGCGAATGCGTGATCGTGGCGAACGACGCCACCATCAAGGGCGGTACCTACTACCCCATGACGGTGAAGAAGCACCTGCGCGCGCAGGAGATCGCGGCGCAGAACCGGCTGCCGTGCATCTACCTCGTCGATTCGGGCGGCGGCTACCTGCCCGAGCAGGACAGCGTGTTCCCCGACCGCGAGCATTTCGGACGCATCTTCTTCAACATCGCCAACATGTCGGCGGCCGGCATCCCGCAGATCGCCTGCGTCATGGGCTCCTGCACCGCGGGCGGGGCCTACGTGCCAGCGATGTCCGACGAGTCGATCATCGTGCGCGGACAAGGCACCATCTTTCTCGGCGGACCGCCGCTGGTGAAGGCGGCCACGGGCGAGGTCGTGACGCCCGAGGAGCTCGGCGGCGCCGAGGTCCACACGCGCGTCTCGGGCGTGGCGGACCACTACGCCCAGAACGACGCCCACGCGCTTGCGCTGGTGCGGCGCATCGTCTCCAACCTGAACTACCGGAAGAGCGTATCCCTCGACGTGCGCGAGCCGCGCGAGCCCCTGTACGGCGCCGAGGAGATCTACGGGATCATTCCCGCCGACACGCGCAAGCCCTACGACGTGCGCGAGGTGATCGCCCGTCTGGTCGACGGCTCGGAGCTCGACGAGTTCAAGCAGAATTACGGCACTACGCTCGTCACGGGCTTCGCCCACCTGCACGGCTATCCGGTGGCGATCCTCGCGAATAACGGCATCCTCTTCTCCGAGTCCTCGCTCAAGGCCACGCATTTCATCGAGCTCGCCGCGCAGCGCGGCATCCCGCTCATCTTCCTGCAGAACATCACCGGCTACATGGTGGGCAAGAAGTACGAGGCCGGCGGCATCGCCAAGGACGGCGCCAAGATGGTCACCGCGGTGGCCACCGCGAAGGTGCCGAAGTTCACCGTGATCCTCGGCGGCTCCTTCGGCGCCGGCAACTACGGCATGTGCGGGCGCGCCTACTCGCCGCGCTTCTTGTGGATGTGGCCGAACGCTCGCATCTCCATCATGGGCGGCGAGCAGGCTGCCTCTGTCCTCGCCACAGTGCGAGGCAATTTCGCCTCCCCCAGTGAGGAAGAAGCGTTCAAGGCGCCCATCCGCGAGCAGTACGAGCGCCAGGGCCACCCTTACTATGCCAGTGCGAGGCTCTGGGACGACGGCGTGGTCGACCCCGCCGACACGCGCAGCTTGCTGGGCCTCGCAATCTCCGCGTCGCTCAATGCTCCGGTCGAAGACACGCGCTTTGGTGTTTTTCGAATGTAATGTCCGAGCACCGCGCCAGCGTGGAATGGAATCGTTCGGGCGAGTTCCGCTACGAGACCTATTCGCGCGCGCACGAGCTGCGCTTCGACGCCATCGCAGTCCCCGGCAACGCCGCCGCCGCGAATATCCCTAAGACGGTGCCGCCGCGGCAAGGCGTCGATCCCGAGCAGGCGTTCGTGGCGGCGCTCTCCTCCTGCCACATGCTGTGGTTTCTGCACGTCGCGTGGGAGGAGAAGTGGGTCGTCGACCGATACAGCGATAACGCCGTCGGCATCCTGGACAAGACCTGGATGTCGCGCGTCACGCTGCGTCCCAAGGTGACGTTCTCGGGCAGGCAACCCACCATGGATGAGCTGCGCGCGCTGCACCACACTGCGCACGAGAAGTGCTACATAGCCAATTCGGTGAAGACCGAAGTCGTCATCGAGCCATGCTGAAAGTCGAGATCCATTCCGGCGTCGCCCGCGTGACGCTCGATCGGCCGGAAGTTCGCAACGCCTTCGACGATGCACTGATTCGCGAACTTCAGAATTGTTTTCAATCCTTCGCCATGGACCAGGCAGTTCGCGCAGTCGTGCTTGCCGGCAACGGACCGGCGTTCTGCGCCGGCGCCGATCTCAACTGGATGAAGCGCATGGCCGGGCACGGCTATGACGAGAACCTCGCCGACGCGCAGGCGCTCGCCACGATGCTCGCCACGCTCGACCGCCTGCCCCAGCCCACGATCGCGCGCGTGCACGGCCCGGCCTTTGCCGGCGGCACCGGGCTGGTCGCGGCCTGCGACATCGCGATCGGCACGCCCGAGGCCAAATTCTGCTTCTCCGAGGCGAAGCTCGGACTTTCGCCGGCCACGATCAGCCCATACGTCATCCGCGCGATCGGCGAGCGCACGGCGCGGCGTTATTTCCTGACGGCCGAGGTCTTCGGCGCGGAAGAGGCCTGTCGAATCGGGCTGTTGTCCGCCCTGGTCGCCCCCACCAGCCTGGACGGCGAAGTCGATTCCCTGGTGAAGCACCTTCTTGCGGGCGGGCCCGAGGCCCACGTGAAGATCAAGGACCTGATTCGCGCGGTGACCGGCCGGCGGGTCGACGACGCGTTGAGCGCCGAGACGGCGAAGCGCATCGCCGAGATCCGGGTGTCGCCCGAAGGCCGCGAAGGCATCGCCTCGTTCCTCGAAAAGCGCAAGGCATCCTGGTGTTCGCCAAAATCCTGATCGCGAACCGCGGCGAAATCGCGTGCCGCGTCATGCGCACCGCGCACCGCCTCGGCATTGCCGCCGTCGCCGTGCACACGGACGCGGATCGCGCGGCCCTGCACGTGCGGCTCGCCGGCGAGGCGCGCAGGGTCGAGAGCTACCTCGATATCGACGCGATCGTCGCGGCGGCGCGCGCGGCCGGCGCCGAGGCGATCCACCCGGGCTACGGTTTCCTGTCGGAAAACGAGGAGTTCGCCGCCGCGTGCAGCAAGGCGGGCCTCGTGTTCGTCGGCCCTCCGGCCGAGGCGATCGCCGCCATGGGCGACAAGGCGGCCGCCAAGCGCCTAATGGAAAAAGCGGGCGTGCCGCTCGTGCCGGGCTACCACGGCGAGGAACAGGATCCCGCTCACCTTGAAAAGGAAGCAGCGCGCATCGGCTTCCCGGTGCTCATCAAGCCCTCGGCGGGCGGCGGCGGCAAGGGCATGCGGGTGGTTTCTAACAGGAGGGAGTTTGGTCCGGCGTTGGAGGGCGCGAGGCGAGAGGCGAAATCCTCGTTCGGCGACGACAGGGTGCTCATCGAGCGCTATCTCGAACGACCGCGCCACATCGAGATCCAGGTCTTCGGCGACGCGAAGGGCAATGTGGTCTACCTTTTCGAGCGCGACTGCTCGGTGCAGCGCCGGCATCAGAAGGTGCTCGAGGAAGCTCCGGCGCCCGGTCTGGATCCCAAAAAAAGGAGCGAAATGGGCGCGGCCGCGGTCGCGGCGGCCAGGGCCATCGGCTACTCGAACGCAGGCACCGTGGAATTCATCGCCGAGCAGGACGGCCGCTTCTATTTCATGGAGATGAACACGCGCCTGCAGGTGGAGCACCCGGTGACCGAAATGGTGACCGGGCTCGATCTCGTCGAGCTGCAGTTACGCGTCGCCGCCGGCGAAATTCTGCCGTTCTCGCAGGAGGACCTGCGGCTCGAGGGGCATGCCATCGAGGCGCGCATCTATGCGGAGGACCCCGAGCGCGACTTCCTGCCGGCGACCGGACGGCTGGCACACGTCGCGTTTCCGCACCAGGACGCGGACGTGAGGATCGACGCCGGGGTCGAATCGGGCGACGAGATCACCCCTTGGTACGACCCGATGATCGCCAAGCTGATCGTGCGCGGCGCCGACCGCGATGCCGCGCTCGCCCGGCTGCGCCGGGCGCTCGCCGACGTGGAGATAGCGGGCGTCAGGACCAACGTCGCCTTTCTGCGGCGAATTGCGGCCTCGAAAGCGTTCGGCCGCGCCGAGCTCGACACCGGCCTCATCGAGCGCAACCGCCACGAGATCTTCCCCAAGCGCGACCCGATCGGAACCGATGTGCTCGCCGCCGCCGCGTTCGCCGAGCTGGCGTACGAAGAGCGTACCGCCCGCGAACGCGCGCAAGCCTCCGGCGATCCCTACTCGCCCTGGTACCGCGTGGACGGCTGGCGGCTGAACGAGGACTCGCACCACGACTTCCTCTTCGTCGAGGGCGAGAGCGAGCACCCTGTCCGCGTCCTCTTCAGCGCAAGCGGGCTGCGGCTCGCGGTGCACGGGAAGGAACACGCGTTCGCTGGCAAGCCTCTCGACGACGCGGCGCTCTCCATCCGGCTCGATGAGCGCATGTATCGCGCTCGTGCGCTGCGCGACGGCGGCGACTGGCACGTCTTCGCCGGAAGCGACTACCGCCGCCTGACGCTCAGGCACGGCCTGTCCGGCCAGGACGAAGAAGCGCGCCGGGGCTCGCTCGCCGCGCCCATGCCAGGGAGGATCGTCCAGGTCATGTCGCGGCCCGGCGAGGCGGTGAAGAAGGGGCAGGCCCTGCTCATCCTGGAGGCGATGAAGATGGAGCACACCGTCACCGCGCCCGCCGACGGCATCGTCAAGGAAATCCACTTCGCCGCGGGTGAGCAGGTCCTGGAAGGCGCCGAGCTCGTGACTCTCGAATGAACAAGGTCAAGATCGTCGAGGTCGGACCGCGCGACGGCCTGCAGAACGAGCCGGGCGAAGTGCCGACCGAAGTGAAGCTCGAGCTGATCGAGCGGCTCGCCGCGGCGGGGCTTCGCTCGGTCGAGGCCACGGCGTTCGTGTCGCCGAAATGGGTGCCGCAGATGGCCGACCACACCGAAGTGCTCGAGCGCATCCGCCGCAAGCCGGGCGTGTCGTACCCGGTGCTGACGCCGAATCTCAAGGGCTTCGAGGCCGCGCGCGCCGCGGGGGCCACCGAGGTGGCGATCTTCGGCGCCGCCTCCGAAGCCTTTTCGCGCAGGAACATCAACTGCTCGATCGCCGAGTCGCTGGAGCGCTTTCGTCCGGTCGCGGAGGCAGCAAAGAAGAACGATGTGAAAGTCAGAGGCTATGTCTCCTGTGTCCTTGGGTGCCCGTACGAGGGTGAAGTTTCGCCTCGACAGGTAGCGGGCGTGGCCGGCGATCTCTACGACATGGGCTGCTACGAGGTGTCCCTGGGCGACACGATCGGCACCGGAACGCCAGGGAAGACCAAGGCGATGATCGAGGCCTGCACGGAGCGGATACCCGTTGAAAAGCTGGCGGGCCATTACCACGACACCTACGGCCAGGCGCTCGCGAATATCTATGCATCGCTCGAGCTCGGCGTGCGCACCTTCGACGCGTCGGTCGCGGGCCTGGGCGGCTGCCCTTATGCCGCAGGCGCTTCGGGCAACGTCGCAACCGAGGATGTGGTCTACATGCTCCACGGCCTCGGGATGGAGACCGGCGTGGATCTCGACCAGCTTGTAGGTATCGGACGCTGGATCTGCGCGATCCTTCAGCGCGAGCCGTCCTCGAAGGTCAACCGGGCGATCACCGCGAAGAAAGCGCAGAAGTGAAGACGCCGTGCATCCGCGTGTGCACGATGGACCCGCAGCGCGGGGTCTGCCTCGGCTGCTGCCGCACGCTCGACGAGATCATGCGCTGGAGCGGCATGAGCGATGCCGAGCGCGACCAGGTGATGGCGGAGCTGCCCCGGCGCCGGAAGGCGCTAGATATCCGCGAAATCGCCGTGCCGCCCCTTGCCTGAGGCGAAGCGCGCGGCGCCGGCAGCGCCGTCGATCTCGAAAGCGGGGAAGCCGTTGTACCACTCCTTTCGCATCGCCTCGCGCAGGGGCTGGCCCTGCTGCATGTAGGCCGAGCGCCGGTCGGCGCGCACGCACGCCTGCGGAAAGCGGGCGATCTCGTGCGCCATGGCCTCGGCGAAGCGGCGCGATTCGCCCTCCGGTACCACGTGCTCGCAGGCGCCGATGCGCAGGGCTTCCTCGGCAGGCACCTTGCGTCCGGTAAGAATGATCTCCATAGCGCGTCCCATCCCGACGAGGCGGGGCAGGCGCACGGTGCCGCCGTCGACGAGCGGCACGCCCCAGCGCCGGCAATAGACGCCGAAATACGCCGAGCGCTCCATCACGCGCAGGTCGCACCAGAGCGCGAGCTCGAAGCCGCCGGCAACCGCCGGCCCCGCAACCGCGGCGATCACCGGCTTGTCGAGCTCGAGGCGCGTCGGGCCGAGCGGCCCTCGCGGGATGGTCTTGCGGTCGTCGAGCGGGTAGTCGATCTCATGCAGCTCACTGGAATCCTTTATGAGAGAAGCGCAATACTTCAAATCCCATCCCGCGCAGAAGGCGCCGCCCTCGCCCCAGAGCACCGCGACCGCGGCATCGGGGTCCTGATCAAAGGATTTGAAAGCGGACACGAGGGCGTCGGCGCTCTCCGGATCCATCGCATTGCGCGCCTCGGGGCGCGAATGAATCACCGTCCAGACCCTCGCCTTCTTCTCGATCCTCACCGCCATGCCCGCCTCCGTTGATTGGTATTTCGATTTCGTCTCGCCGTACTCGTATATCGCGCTCCACCGCCTGGACGAGCTGCCGGGTCCGGTCGCCTATAAGCCGGTCCTCTTCGCGGGCCTGCTCGATCACTGGGGCCAGAAGGGCCCCGCCGAGATCCCGGCCAAGCGGCGCTGGACCTACCGCTGGTGCACCTGGTGGGCGCAGAGCCTGGGCATCCCGTTCCGCTTCCCGGCGGCGCATCCGTTCAATCCGCTGCGGCACCTGCGGCTCGCGCTAGCCTGCGACAGCCGGCCCGAGGCCGTCAAACGCATTTTCCGCTCGATATGGATGAGCGGCGGGCATGCCGACGATCCAGGCCGCTTCGCGGCGCTCTGCCGGGAGCTTTCCATTGATCCAATCCGCCTTGCCGATCCTCACGTGAAAGACAACCTCAGAAAGAATACGGAAGAAGCCGCAGAGCGTGGGGTATTCGGCGTGCCGAGCCTCGTGGTCGACGGCGAAGTGTTCTGGGGCGCGGACGCGATCGACTTCGCCAAGGCCTTCATTTCCGACCCGACCGCGGTGCGCAACGACGAAATGCAGCGCGTAGACGCTCTTCCCGTCGCGGCCGTCCGAAAGAACTAGAAGAACAAAGAAAGTCAGAGCATGCACCGCGGCGGGCGCGGGGCGTAGAGTATGAAGCGTGAGGAGTGCGCTCCTTTCCGGTCTGGCGGCTTTGCTGGTCGTACCTCCCAATGCGCTCGGGCAGGCGCCTAACTACGATCCGGAGTCGGTCTACCAGGAGCAGTCGATCCACGGCTTCACGGTGCTCGTGAGCCCGCAGGTTCTGGCGCAAGCGCACGCAGCGGTGGAGGTTCGCGCCGAGCTGGCGCGGCAGTTCGGAGAGCTCGTCGAGGCTGTACCGTCCCCGGCCGTTTCCGCTCTCCGGAAGGTCAGGATCTGGGTCGAGTGGAGCAAGAGGCCGGATGGGGGCGCCGAGTTCCACGTCTCGCGACATTGGCTGGAGGAAAACGGCTACAACCCTGCCAAGGCAGGCGACATCGAAATCTCGAACAGCCTGCATTTCGTCAATTGGTCGCGCGCAGAGCAGCCGTGCATGGTCTTGCATGAGCTCGCGCACGCCTACCATTTTCTCGTCCTTGGAGAGAAGAACCCGGAGATCGCCGCGGCGTATCGGCAGGCGGTCGAGAGCGGGTCGTACGAGTCGGTCGACTACGCCGGCGGCGGGAAGAGGCGAGCCTACGCGCTCGTCAATGAGAAGGAGTACTTCGCCGAGATTTCGGAGGCGTACTTCGGCAGGAACGACTTTTACCCGTTCACGCGAGCCGATTTGCAGCGCCACGACCCCGTGGGTTACGAGCTCCTGCGGCGCCTTTGGGGCCGAGTGGAAAACCGCGAATCCGTAGCACTCACGAGCGACAAGCGTTAGCCGTACTTGCGCTTGTCTTCGATCACCTTGCCGTCGTTCGGCAGGCTGCCGGGCGCAACGAGCTCGACCTCGCCGCGTAGCTTCGTCACTTCTCTGATCGAGCCAATGACGGCTTCGGCGAGGCCGGAAGGAGTGGACGCGACTTCGCACTTGAGCGTCATGCGGTCATTGCCCGCTTCTCCCTCGACCACGAGGCGCGCGCGCCGCACCTCGGGATGGCGGCGCAGCACCTCGGCGACCTGGCCCGGCGTGACGAACATCGCGCGCACCTTGGTGCTCTGGTCTGCGCGCCCCATCCAGCCCCTGATGCGCACGTTGGTGCGGCCGCAGGGGCTCGCGCCCGGCAGGACCGCGGAGAGGTCCCCAGTGCCGAAGCGGATCAAGGGATAGTCGCGGTTGAGGGACGTGATGACCACCTCGCCCACCTCGCCGTCGGCCAGCGGGTCGCCGGTGCCGGGACGCACGATTTCGAGGATCCGGGCCTCCTCGAGGATCATGCCCTCGTTCACCGTGCCGTCGGCATTGGCCGATTCGTAGGCGATCGCGCCGAGGTCTGCGCTGCCGTACATCTGGGTCACGGCGATGCCGCGTTCGCGCATCGCCTGCCGCAGCGCCGGCGGAAGATATTCGGCGCCGACCTGCGCCTTCTTCAGCGTCGAAAGGTCGCTCTTCGCCTCGTCGGCTTTCTCGACGATGAGCTTGAGGAACGAAGGCGTGCCCATGTAGCCCTGCACGCGCAGGTCGCGGATCGCCGCCACCTGCATCTCGGTCTGGCCGGTGCCGGAGGGAATCACGGTGCAGCCGAGGGCGAGCGCGCCCGATTCGAGCATCGACCCCGCGGGCGTGAAATGGTAGGCAAACGTGTTGATGACCAGGTCGCCGGCGCGGAATCCGCCTGCGAAGAGACCGCGCGCCGCGCACCACCAGTCGCCGCCGCGGCCCTCGGGATCGTAGATCGGCCCGGGCGAGACGAAAAGCTTGGCGAGCTTCTCCAGCGGCGCGGCGTTCAGGCCGCCGAGCGGAGGAATTTCTTTTTGAAGAGTAGAAAGGTCGGACTTCCGCGTTACCGGAAGCTTCGCCAGCGATTTTCGGTTCTTGATCTCGTGTGGCTCGATGTCCTTCAGGATGCGCGCCCAGCCGGGCGCATGGGCTTTCGCGTGCGCGATGTGTGCGGGAAGCGCGGCCATGAGCGCGCCTTCGCGGGCCTCGGCACTTCGGGTCTCCAACTCGTCGTAATGCTCTTTCACAGCCAGCGCTTCCGGCGGCGGTACGATTTGACGTCGCGGAAGCTCTTGCGCCCGGCGGTGGAGAAGCCGAGGTAGAACTCCTTCACGTCCTCGTTCTCGGCGAGCGAGCTCGCCTCGCCGTCCATCACCACGCGGCCGTTCTCCAGGATGTAGCCGTAGGCGGCGTAGCGCAGCGCGATGTTGGTGTTCTGCTCGGCGAGAAGGAAGCTCACGCCTTCCTTGCGGTTCAGCTCGCGCACGATCTCGAAGATTTCCTCCACCAGCTGCGGCGCGAGGCCCATCGAGGGCTCGTCGAGCAGGATCATGCGCGGCCGCGCCATGAGCGCGCGCCCGAGCGCGGTCATCTGCTGCTCGCCGCCCGAGGTGTAGCCCGACTGCGAAGCGCGGCGCTCCTTGAGGCGCGGGAAATAGCTGTACACCTTCTCCAGCTCCTCCTTCACGCCGGAGCCAATGTATCCGCGCGTGTACGCGCCCGTCAGGAGGTTCTCCTCAACTGTGAGGTGCTGGAAGCAGTGCCGGCCCTCCATCACCTGGCAGATGCCGCGCTTCACGAGCTGCGCTGGATCGAGCTGGTCGATGCGCTCGCCGCGATAAAGGATCTTTCCCTTGGTCACGTCGCCGCGCTCGGCGCGCAGCAGGTTCGAGATCGCCTTAAGGGTCGTAGTCTTGCCGGCGCCGTTGGCGCCGAGCAGCGCGACGATCTGGCCCTCCTGCACGTCGAGCGAGACGCCCTTCAGCACCAGGATGACGTGGTCGTAGATCACCTCGATGTTCGCCACCGAGAGGATCGGATCGGGCTTGTGTTCCGGAACGGCAGCCATCAATCAATGGTGACAAAAAAGAACGGCGGACCCGCGTCCGCCGTCCGGTCGGCTCCCCCAGGCTGGATCAGTTCTCCTTGGCGCAGTCCCGCGGCTCGATGCTTTTCTCCTTCGCGTACTGCCTGGCGTCGTCTTCGACTTTCTGGCGCACCAGCTTCCGGTCGGGCTCCATCCAGTCGGTGATGACCTTCCACTTCGCGCCGTCCCACTGCTGGAACTTCACCAGGCCCGAGCCTTCGTGATCCATGCACGAGACCTTGATCGGCGGCATCATGCCGACCGCGCCGAGCTCCTTCAGCCGCTTGTCGTCGATGTTCAGGTTCTCGATGCCCCAGCGCATCTGCTCGCCGGTGATCGGCTTGCCCTTGCCGAAGCGCGACTGGGCAACGCGAATCGCCTCGGCGGTCACGATGCCGGCCACGACGCCGCGGGTGTGGTAGATCGAGCCGAAACGCGACTTGTCGTCGAACTCGCCCTTGCCTTTGGCATAGACGTACTTCTGGATGTCTCTCATCACCGGGAAGTCCGCGCCCGGCGCGTTGAAGCCCGCCGAGATGTACCCCTTCGCCGCGGCGCCCGCCGGGATCACGTCCTCCTCGGCGCCCGACCACCACACGCCGATGATCTTGTCGCGCGGGTAGCCGATCTTGGCGGCCGCCTTGAGCGCGGTCGGGTTCATCACGCCCCAGCCCCAGAGGATCACGTAGTCGGGCTTGATCTGGCGCACCTGCAGCCACTGCGACTGCTGCTCGTTGCCGGGGTGCGGCACCGCGATGGGGGTGAACTCGTAGCCGTACTGCTTGGAAAGGTCGGTGAGGATCGGAATCGGCTCCTTGCCGTAGGCCGAGTCGTGGTAGACGAGCACGATCTTCTTGCCCTTCAGCTTGTCCATGCCACCAAGCTTCTGGCCCATGAACTTCACCATGACCGTCGCCTGCGACCAGTAGGTGGTGATGAGCGGGAACACGTACGGGAACACGCGACCGTCCGCAGCCGAAGTGCGGCCGTAGCCCATCGAGATGATCGGAATGTGGTCGGCGGTCGCCTTCTCGATCAGCGAATACGTGATTCCGGTCGAGAGCGGATGGATCACCGTGGCGCCGGTCGGGCCCTTCTTCTTCGAGCGCTCGTAGCATTCGACGCCGCGCGCGTTGTTGTATTCGGTCTCGCACTTCTCCCAGGTCAGCTTGACGCCGTTGATGCCACCGTCGCGCTCGTTGAGCATCGCCATGTAGTCGATGATGCCGCCGCCGAAGCCCGAGCCGCCTGGCGCGTACGGGCCGACCCAATAGAAGTTCGCCGGAACAAACTGCTCGTTCTGCGCGCTTGCCGTTAGCGGCAGGCCGGCCGCGCCAATACCCAACGCCGCAAGGATTGTTGCGGTGCGATTCATCGATGCCTCCTCCTCAGGAAGTGTTCCGAATAGCGAAACGGCGAGTATAGCCCTTTCCCCGTTGTCGTCTAGAGATCCCCTGAGAAGTCGTCCCCGCGAAGGCGGGGACCCCATTTGTACTGGCGACTAGTGCGGGAACGGCCACAGCCGCAGCTTCTCCTTGGCAATCTGCCAAAGGCGCGCGAGGCCGTAGGGCTCGACGATCAGGAAGAAGATGATGAGGCCGCCGAAGATGATGAGCTCGATGTTCGACACCGCCGCGTGCGAGAACTCGACCCGGAGCGCCGACGCAAGCCATTCCGAGCTGCGGTTGAGGAAGATCGGAAACACGGTGATGAACGCGGCGCCAAGGAACGAGCCGAGGATCGAGCCGACCCCGCCGATGATGATCATGAAGAGCACGCGGAACGAGAGGTCCAGCGTGAACGCCTCCGGCTCCACCGTGCCGAGGTAGGTGTAGGCGTACAGGGCGCCCGCGACCCCGCAATAGAACGAGCTGATGGCGAAGGCGAGCAGCTTGGTGCGCATCATCGGGATGCCGATCACCGAGGCGGCGACGTCCATGTCGCGCACCGCCATGAAGGCTCGCCCGGTCTCGCTACGCATCAGGTTCTTCGCCGCCAGCGCCATGACGGCGACGATGCCGAGCGTGAGGAGATATTTCTGCGCCGGAGAGGCGACTTCGTAGCCGAGGATCCGGATCGCCTGCGCGGTGATCACGCCCGAGGAGCTGTGGTTCGAGAACCAGCCGACGCGGTTGATCGCCCACAGCACGAAGAACTGGCAGGCGAGCGTGGCCACGGCAAGATAGAAACCCTTGATGCGCAGGCTGGGCAGCCCGAACACCACCCCCACTGCCGCGGCGCAAAGCCCGCCGATGGCAAAGGCGCCGATGATCGGTATGCCTGGAATGCGCAGCACGGCGTTGTAAGCCATGAAGGCCCCCACCGCCATGAACGCGGCGGTGCCGAGCGAGAGCTGCCCGGCGTAGCCGGTGAGGATGTTCAACCCGAGCGCGGCGAGCGAGAAGATCAGAAACGGCGTGACGATGGCGGAGAGCCAGTACTGGTCGCCAACGAGCGGCACCACCCCGAAGGCTACGACCAGGAGCAGCGCTATGCCGATGCGGTCCTGCCGGATCGGAAAGATCTGCTGATCCTCGGCGTAGCTCGACTTGAACTGGCCTGCTTCCCTGTAGAGCATCGGTCGTTGTCCCTATACCCTGTCTATGCGCTTCTCGCCGAACAATCCCTCGGGACGCACGAGCAGGAAAAGCAGCGCGACCACATAGGCAAACCACGATTCGATCCCGCCGCCCACCATCGGGCCGACGTAGACCTCGGCGAGCTTCTCGGTGGCGCCGATGATGAGGCCGCCGAGGATCGCGCCCGGAATCGATTCGAACCCGCCGATGAGCAGCACCGGCAGGGCCTTGAGCGCGACGAAGGTGAGCGCGAACTGCACGCCGTTGCGCACGCCCCACATGAGCCCGGCCACCAGCGCGACGAACCCGGCCACCGCCCAGACGATCGCCCAGATGTGCTGCAGCGGAATCCCGACCGCGAGCGCCGCCTGGTGATCGTCGGCGACCGCGCGCAGCGCGCGGCCGACGCGCGTCTTCTGGAACAGGACCGCCAGCGCCGCGACCAGCGCTCCGGCCACCAGCGCGGCGAAGAGGTCGAACTGGCTCACGTTGATGTTCCACTTCTGCGACAGCCACTCCATCGGCACGTCGGCGATGCCGAGCTCGAGGCCGTGCGGCTGCGACCCCCAGATGAGCTGCGACAGGCCCTCGAGCACGAAGGTGAGGCCGATCGTCGCCATGAACAACGTGATCTGCGGCTGGTTGACCAGCGGACGCAGCACGACGCGCTCGATCGCGACCCCGAGCGCCACCATCACGACGAGCGTCACGAGCAGCGCGAGCCAGAGGTTCCAGCCGCGCTCGGCGAGCGAGACGTAGGTGAGCGCGGCGAAGAACACCATCGTGCCCTGCGCGAAATTGAATACGCCCGAGGCCTTGTAGATCAGCACGAAGCCGAGTGCCACGAGCGAGTACATCACCCCCGCGAGCAGGCCGCCCACCAGCACCTCGACGAAGAACCCGACCTGCGCGTCCACTAGTGCGTCACCCCGCTAAGCACCATGTGCGACTCCTAGATAGGCGTCGATCACCTTCTGGTCGGCTCTCACTTCCTGCGGCGAGCCGTCGGCGATCTTCCTGCCGTAGTCGAGCACCAGCACCCGGTCGGAGATGTCCATGACCACGCCCATGTCGTGCTCGATCAGCACGAGGGTGGTGCCGAACTGGTCGTTCACGTCGAGCACGAAGCGGCACATGTCCCGCTTTTCCTCGAGGTTCATCCCGGCCATCGGCTCGTCGAGCAGCAGCACCTTGGGCTCGGCCGCGAGCGCACGGCCGAGCTCGACCCGCTTCTGCAGGCCGTAGGGCAGGCGTCCGACCGGGGTCCTGCGGATGTGCTGGATCTCGAGGAAGTCGATGATTTCCTCCACCGCGCGCCGGTGCTCCAGCTCCTCGCGCCGGGCGGCACCGAGCCACAGCGCCTGCTGCAGGAAGTTGCAGCGCATCTTGAGGTTGCGCCCGGTCATGATGTTGTCGAGGACCGTCATCCCCTTGAACAGCGCGATGTTCTGGAACGTGCGGGCGATCCCGAGCGCGGCGGCGCGGTGCGGGTCCATGTTGCTGAACTCGAGGTTCTCGAAGCGGATGGTGCCTTGCTGCGGGTGATACACCCCGTTCAGCACGTTCAGCATCGAGCTCTTGCCGGCGCCGTTGGGGCCGATGATGGCGCGCACCTCGCGGCGGCGCACGTCGAAGGAGACGTCGGAAAGCGCTCTTACGCCGCCGAAGGCGAGGGAGACATTGCGGACCTCGAGCAGCTCATCGCTCATCAGGCCGCGCTCTTCGCCGCGGCCGCCGCAAAGGTCTTCGCGTCGCGGATCTTGAGGTCGGCGGAGAAAGTGCCCGTGCGCCCGTCCTCGTACCGGACCTGCGCCTCGACGTGAACGGTTTCCCGATCGTCATACAAGGCCTCGACCAGGGAGCCGTACTTCTCGCCGATGAAGCGCCGGCGCACCTTGCGCGTGCGCGTGAGCTCGCCGTCGTCGGCGTCGAGCTCCTTGTGCAGGATCAGGAAGCGGTGGATCTGGGATCCGGCGAGCTCCGGCTCGCGCGCGAGATCGGCGTTCGCCTGCGCGATGCAGCCCGCCACCAGCTCGTACACCGCATCGCTCTGCGCGAGATCGGTATAGCCGCTGTAGGCGAGGTTGCGCTTCTCGGCCCAATTGGAAACGGCGTCCATATCGATGTTGACGAACGCGCCGACCCGGTCGCGGCCGGCGCCGAAGGCCACCGCCTCCTTGATGTAGGGGAAGAACTTGAGCTTGTTCTCGAGGTACTTCGGCGCGAACAGCGTCCCGTCGGCGAGCTTGCCCACGTCTTTCGCGCGATCGATGATGCGCAGGTGGCCGTCGCGGTCGACATAGCCCGCGTCGCCGGTGTGGAACCAGCCCTCGGCGTCTTTCGCCTCGCGTGTCGCCTCCGGGTTCTTGTAGTACTCCTTGAACAGGCCGGGCGAGCGGATCAGGAGCTCGCGCTGCGGCGTGAAGCCGAGCTCGACTCCGGCGACCGCCGGGCCGACGGTGTCGGCCTTCGCCTGGCCGTCGGGTTGCACACAGACGAACACGCTGGTCTCGGTCGAGCCATAGAGCTGCTTCAGGTTGATGCCGAGCGACCTGTAGAAGGAGAAAAGATCCGGCCCGATCGCCTCGCCGCCGGTATAGGCGATGCGCACCTTGCTCATCCCGAGCACGTTACGCAGCGGGCCGTAGACGACCAGATCTCCCAGCGCGTATTTGAGCCTTTCCAGGAGACTGACTTTCTGGCCTTCGAGAAGCCTGGTCCCGACGCGCTTTGCCACCGCCATGAAGTACTTGTAGAGCCAGCGCTTCAACGCGCCCGCGTCCTCCATGCGCACCGACACCTGCGTGAGCAGCGCTTCGAACACGCGCGGCGGAGCGAAGTAGTAGGTCGGGGCGATCTCGCGCATGTCGTTCACGACCGTCTCGGGCGACTCGGGACAGCAGATGCAATAGCCGGCGACCATCGGCTGCGCGTAGGAGAAGATGTTCTGCCCGATCCAGGCCGGAGGCATGAACGCGAGCACCACGTCCTCTTCGCCGAGGCGCTCCAGCTCCGCGACCGCGCGCGAGCGGTCGATCAGCGCATGGTTGGTCAGGACCACGCCCTTCGGCGCCCCGGTCGTGCCCGAGGTGAAGAACATCGCCGCGGTGTCGCCGCCGCGGCCCTTCGCGATCTCCTCGTCGACCAGGCCTGGAGACCGGGCAACGAACGCCCGGCCGAGATCGAGGAGCTTCTCGTAGCTCATGAGCTGCGGCTGATCGTAGTGGCGCAGGCCGCGCGGGTCGTCGTAGTAGATGCGCCGCAGGCTCGGGCACTGCGGCTGGATCTCGAGCAGCTTGTCGACCTGCTCCTGGTCCTCGGCGAGCGCGTACGCGATCTCCGCGTTCTGGATCGGAAAGCTCATCTCGGCGGCCGCCGCGTCCTGGTACAGCGGCACCGGGATGCCGCCAAGGCATTGCGCGGCGCACACCCCGGCGTAGATGCGCGGCCGGTTGTCGCCGATCAAGGCGAGGTGGTCGCCGCGCTTGAAGCCCTCCGCCGCAAGGGCGGCCGCGAGCAGGCGCACCTCGTCGGCGAACTGCCGCCAGGTCCAGGTCTGCCAGATGCCGCGATCCTTCTCGCGGATCGCGGGGCGCGCGCCGCGCTCCAGCGCGTGGCGCATGAGCAGCTTGGGAAACGTGTCCAAAGGGCCCTCCTCCCCTCGAGCGGCCGGATTCTTGCACAAAAAGCTTTAAAGTACGGCGCTCGACCCAATCCGACGCTAAGGACTACCGGGAATGAAAGGCACGGAACACTGGACCCGCAAGGGCGACGTCAAGCTCTTCCTCTGGCACAAGCCCGCCGCCGCGGGCGCCCCGAAAGGCACCATCTTCTTCGTGCACGGCTCTTCGATGGCCTCGCAGCCCACGTTCGACCTCGAAGTGCCCGGCCGGCCGCACTCCTCGGTGATGGAATGGTTTGCCGAGCGCGGCTTCGACACGTGGTGCATGGACAACGAGGGCTACGGGCGCTCGGACAAGTCGCGGCCGATCAACTGCGACATCCCGAACGGCGCCGACGATCTCGAGGCGGGAACCGCGTACGTTCTCGAGCGCGCGAAGCACAGGAAGCTCCTGGTGTACGGCATTTCGTCGGGGGCGCTGAAGGCGGCGCTCTTCGCGCAGCGCCATCCGGAGCGCGTCGCGCGCCTCGCGCTCGACGCGATGGTGTGGACCGGCGAAGGCAGCCCGACGCTCGAGGAGCGCAGGAAGCGCCTGCCCGAATTCCGCGCCAGGCACCGCCGTCCCATCGACCGCGCGTTCGTGCGCAGCATCTTCAACCGCGACCACCCCGGCACCGCCGACGACGCCACCATCGAGGCCTTCGCCACCGCGATCGTCGCGCTCGACGACTCGGTCCCGACCGGAACCTACGTCGACATGTGCTCCAGGCTGCCGCTGGTCGACCCGGCCAAGATCCGCGTTCCGACCATCGTCATGCGCGGAGAGTTCGACGGCATCGCCTCCATGGAAGACCTGCTGAAGTTCTTCGCGTTGCTGCCGCATCCGGACAAGCAGTTCACGGTCATGGAAGGCATCTCGCACGCGAGCTTCCAGCAGAAGAACTACCTCGGCGTGTACCACATCCTGCATTCCTATTTCACGCAACCCGAAGCGGTGTACCGCGGATGAAAACGTTCGCATTTCTTCTTGGCTTTGCAGTCTCGCTCTCGACATTTGCTCAACAGTACCCAGCGCGTCCGGTGCGGCTCGTAGTGCCGCTCTCGCCCGGCGGCTTCGCCGACACGCCGGCGCGCATCCTCACGCCGCGCCTGTCCGAGCAGATGGGCAAGCAGTTCTTCGTCGAGAACCGCCCGGGAGCAGGCGGCACGATCGGCTGGGACTTCGTGGCGAAGCAGCCCCCCGACGGCTACACGCTCGCGATCACGGGCGCGACGCACCTGATCACCTCGCACCTGTACAAGAACCTTCAGTACGACGCGTTCAAGGACTTCACGCACATCAGCATGATGGCGTCGGGTCCGTACGTCCTCGTGGTCAATCCGAAGAAGATTCCCGTCAACAACGTGCGGGAGCTGATCGCGGCGGCCAAGGCCAAGCCGGGCGCGATCGACTTCGCGAGCTCGGGGAACGGCAGCTCGCAGCACCTGGTTGCCGCGCTCTTCAGCGCCATGGCGGGCGTGAAGCTGAACCACGTGCCTTACAAAGGCAGCGGACCCGCGATGCAGGACCTGCTCGGCGGCGAAGTCGGCGTCTCCTTTGCCGGGGTGCCGAACGTCCTCGGCAACGTGCGCGGCGGGCGACTCAAGGCGCTCGCGGTGACCACGCCGAAGCGCTGGTTCGAGCTACCCGACGTGCCGACGATGGCCGAAGCGGGCGTTCCCGGCTACGAGGCCACGCTTTGGCTCAGCATCTCCGGCCCTGCCGGCATGCCGGCGCCGATCGTGCAGCAACTCTCCGCCGAGATCGCCAAGGCGCTGAAGGATCCGGAGCTTCAGACGAAGTTCCGCGAGGCGGGCGTCGAAGCCGACGCGAGGCAGGGCGAGGAGCTCCTGCGCTATATGCGCGCCGAGGACGAGAAGTGGGGCAAGGTGGTGCGCGACACGGGGGCGACCGTTCAGTAGCCGATCAGCGCTTGCCCTCGGGGAGGCCGAACTCTGCTAAATTGCGGACGCGCTACGGTGGAGCCGCTCGGCTAGCAGCGAACGCAAGGAGAACCGGATGAGACCCGCAGTCTCCACGCCCGTTTTGACGCTCCTGTTCGCGCTTGCGGCGACCCCGTCCCAGGCGCAGCAGCTCGACGAAAAGCAGATGCACGGCCGCCAGGTGTTCGCGCAGTCCTGCGGCATCTGCCACCTCCAGCCGGTGCTCGGTGTGAAGACCTACGGGCCGCCGCTCAACAAGACCGCCGCCGCCGGCAGCGACGACGCGATGCGCGCCATCATCACGAACGGCACCGAGCGCATGCCCGCGTTCAAGCATTACTTGAAGCCCGCGGAGATCGACGCGATCATCGCTTACGTGAGAACCGTGCCGGTCAACACCTCGCCCAACGCCCCGAAACAAGGAGAGATGCGATGAACACGATCCGCACGGCCCTTCTCGCATGCGCGCTGCCGTTCGCGGCCGCGACCGCGGCCCAGGCCGCGGATCAGACGCTTTCCGGCAGGATCGCATCGAGCTCCGGCCAGAAGCTGGACGGCGTCACGGTGTCGGCGAAGCGCCAGGGCTCGACGATCACGACGAGCGTGTACACCGACGCCGCCGGCGACTATTTCTTCCCGCCGCTGCCGGAGGGCCGATACCGGGTGTGGGCGCAGGCGCTCGGCTTCGAGCGCGCGAGCGGTTCGGTCGAGCTCTCCGCGGCGCGCCGGCAGGACTTCACGCTGGCCGAGATCGCGGATCCCGAGCGGCGCTTCCGGCAGCTCCCCGGCGAGCTGATGGTCGCGGCGCTGCCCGAGGCGAACGCCGAAGACGCGCGCATGAAGAAGATCTTCATGAACAACTGCACCGGCTGCCACTCGACCAGCTACGCGCTGCAGTTCCGCTTCGACGAGGCGGGCTGGAGCAAGATCATCGATCTCATGAAGATCGTGCCGGTCAGCGGCGTCTACCCGGGGCCGAGCGGGAAGCCTAACCAGATCCTGGAACGCCACCAGAAAGCGCTCGCCGCCTACCTCGCGCGCGCCCGAGGCCCCGGGGAGTCGTCGATGAAGGTCGCTTCTCGCCCGCGCCCGGCGGGCGAGGCCGCGCGGGCTGTCTGGACGCTCTACGACGTGCAGCTCAATCCCGACACCGGCATCGGCACGCAATACAACCCGAACGACGGCACCGACTGGGCGATGGGCACGACCTCCAAGCTCGGCCAGCTGCCGCACGACGGTGCGCTGGGCCTCGACGGCACGATCTACTTCACCAGCAACAACCCGAACCGCGGCGTGACCATCGGCAAGGTCGATCCCTCGAGCGGCGCGGTGAAGTACCTCAAGGCCGAGGGGGCCAACGGCCTCGCGGCCACGGCTCACGGCCTCGTGCGCGACCGGGCGGGCAACCTCTGGTTCGACGTGAACCCCGGGCGCCGCGCGCTCGGCAAGCTCGACACGGCGAGCGAGAAAATCTCGATCTACCAGACGCCTGCCGAGATGGCGCCGCTTGGCGGCGCGGTGACCGTCGACGTCGACGGCAAGGGCATGGTGTGGGCCTCCACCCCGAGCGGCGCCGTGCGCTTCGACCCGGCCACCGAGAAGTTCACCGAGTTCCGCTCGCGCCTCGCCGAGAAGAACGCCCGCGGGTCGGGTGCGACCTATGGAGCGGCGGGCGACCGCGACGGCAACGGCTGGTGGTCCCAGATGGCGATGGACACGGTCTACAAGGGCGACATCGCGAGCGGCAAGGCGGTCGAGATCAAGCTGCCCGACGTCAAGGCGGTCGACCGCATGTTCGGCGAGGACCGCGCTTTCTACGAGACCGTGAGCGACCTCGGATTCAACGCGCCGCTGCCCTGGTCGCAGGGCCCGCGCCGCATGGGCACGGACAAGAACGCCGACGTGCTTTGGGTGGCTAACTCGTTCGGCTCGTCGTTCGCGAAGATCAATACGAAAACCATGGAGACGACGATCATCCCGCTGCCCGACGCGACGATGCAGACGTATCACATCACGGTCGACAGCAAGCACCGCGTCTGGGGCAACCTTTGGACTTCGGACCGCATCGTCCGCTACGACCCGAACGCGAACGCGTGGACCACGTTCGACTTGCCGGTGCGCGGCACGGAGATCCGCCACATCGCGCTGCTCGAGCGTGGCGACAAGCTGCACGTCGTGGTCCCGGTCTACCGCACCAGCCAGATGGGCGTGATGACGGTGCGCAGCGAGGCCGAGCTCGCAGCTCTGAAGAAACAGGCAAGAAATTAGCGGCCGGGAAGGCTCACTGCGAAGCCGCGGGCTGAAGGATACGCACCACCCAGGGCAGCGTGACCGTCTCGAAGATCCGCTGGTCCGAGAGCTGCGGGTTGCGCCCCATGTGCCCGCCCTGCGGATTGATCCACACTTCCTTGGGCGACCCCGAGCGCATCAGCAGGAACAGGTCTTCGATCGGCACCTGCGTGTCGCGCATCCCGTTGATGAGCAGCATGGGCGCGGACGGCCGGTCGAGCCAGCCCGCGGTCTTGAGCGACATCCTCGGCCCGTAGGCGAGAAACTCGTCTAGCGTCTTCGCGCCGTAGATCGCCGCGCGGGCCTCGAAGAGCTCGAACAGGTACTCGCGCGTGGTGATGGCCTTTTTCTGCCATTCGGGCTGAAAGTACTCGTGCACCGGGCCGCCCTGGACGACGGCGCCACGGATGCGCTCGCGCTCCGCGTACGCGACGCGCGCGGACCAGTGCCCGCCCCACGAGCCGCCGTAAACGACTACGCGCTTGGCGTCGATGTCCTTGCGCGTGGCGACGTAGTCGAGCACGCGCGAGAACTCGCGTTCGGCGCCCGGGACGACCTGCCGGATGGTCGACTGGCCCGTGCCCGGCATGTCGAAGGAAAAGTAGCCGACGTCGTGCTTCAGGTACGCGTCGCTGCGGAAGGAAGCGTTTTCTTTCCGGCCGTCCAGGCCGCCGATCGTGACTACGATCGGCGCAGGGCGCACGCCTTTCGGCAGGCGCAGATAGCCGACGATTTCCTTCCCCTCGAACGGGATCTTTACGATCTCGAGCTTCGGGTCCTGCAGCCGGGCGTATCCGGTGAAGGCCTCCAGCGCCCTGGCGTACGCCTTCTCCTTCCCAGGCGAGTTCTCGAGCGGGAAGCGTGCGAAGAGGTAGTACTCGAAGGCGTACTTGTATTCCTTGGCGGCTTCGGCGCGCGACGCCATCTCGGCGAGCTCCGCCTTCCTGGCGTTCGCCATGTGGCGCTCGCCGATCGAGCTCCAGGCCGCGGCCCATTCGTCGCGGTCGAGGCTCTTGAGATTTGCGAGCGCCTCGCGCACTTCGGCAGGCACGAGCTCGGACACCGGGTAGGCGTGGCGGTCGGCGCGCGCCTGGACCTCCTCCTTGAGCTCCGGCAGCGTGCGCGGCGGAACCTGGGCGATGGCCGGTGCGGCGAGCGCGAAGGCCAGGGCGGCGAAGATGCGCATCATGCGGCATCCTCCTCGTGGGTTGTGGGAATGATTCTAGACCGGGGGCGCGGCTGGCGCCGGGAAATTCGGCGCCGGCTTTTGCGGCCGCGCGCCCGGTGCGCAGGCCATCTCGCCGAACGACATGACGATCAGGTTGGCGAGGCGCGGGTCGGCCATCGTGCGCTGCTCGGGCGTGAGGGACTTCAGCAGGCCTTTCGCCGAATCGACGATGTCCTCCACCGCCGTCAGCCGGTCGCGCGCGACGTCGGCGGCGCGGTCGAGGCGCTTGGCGATGTCGAGCTGCGCATCGGAGGCGCGCGGCGCGCGGTCGCGCGCGATATCCTTCTGCAGCGCACGGATGCCCTCCGCGTACGCGTTCCAAGCCTTCTGCTGAGCGGAGGTCAGGTTGAGGTCGGTTTCAAACTCGCCCAGCGTCGCCTCGAGCTGGTTGATCTGCGGCCCGCCGCCGCCTTTCGCTCCGCCCGCACCGCTCTTGTCGCCGCTGCGGCGCTTACCGCCCATCTGCGCGAAAGCGACGGCCGGCGCGGCCGCCAGGAGGGCGAGCATGGTTCGTTTCTTCATGGTGGTTCCCCGACGTTCTGCCAGTAGAACGCCGCGGAACCTGAAAGTTGCGTCAGCTTCTACGGATGCTTCTTCTTTGGGCCCGCGATCTGCTTTTTCTTTTGCGCCGCGAGCCTTGGCTTCCCGCCGGCGAGCTCGACGCGAAGCGCCGCATGCAGCTGGCCGGGCTTCAGGTGGTGAAACTCGGCGGGAACGTCGAGCATTTCTGCGCGCCGGCCGCGCTCCGGATGAAAGCTCAGCCGAGGCGCGTCGGCCTCCGTCGAAGGGTGAAACAGGGCGTGGATTTTTCCGCTCTTGTCGAACAATGCCAGGACCTTCATGAGTTCGTTCCCTTAGAACGTGTCGACCTGGGATGCCAGCACCTGGATTCGCGCCTGGATGGGCGCTCCGCTTTGGCCGTTCGCGCGCAAGCTCATGGCCATCGGGGTGCTGGCGGGACTCGACGTGTTCCACACAGAACCCTCCGACACGATGGTGACGCTCTGCTGCGTGTCCTCGTCGCTCGCACCCACGACGCCGGCCCAGATCCGATTGAAACGAAATTGGCTGATATTGCTGCCCCAGGTCACGGTGAAGGAGATGGTGCTGCCCCTTGCCATCGTCAGTATGCCCGCCGAGGCGGCGACAAACGCCGTGGTGAAAGCTGCCATGGGAATCCTCCGCGAAGAGATTTGCCGCCGGGAAGCTCTGTCAGCGCGGATTTTAGCGCTACCGTAGAGTCATGCGCGGACGCCCGAATGGCAGAACATGGATCTTGCTAATCTTTCTGTCCGCCGGATGTGCCGCAGGGGCAGATGACCTCAACGCCGGTGGCCTTACGTTCGAGGAGCGTTGTGCGCAGCCGGCGGTCGTCAAATGCGTCGGGTTCGATTCCCCGGCGCAGACCGATCGGTTCATCTTTCCGCCCTACGGGATGACCGTGAAGCGCGCGCGCGTCGTGACGGACATCAAGGCGTCCGGCGCCGGCTCGCTGCGCTTCGAGATTCCTTCCAATACGGGAGCGGATACCTCCGGCAGCTTCTGGCAGAACTTCTCCGACGACCTCTCGGTCCAGTTCGGCGAAGGCGAGGAGTTCTACGTCCAGTGGCGCCAGCGATTCTCCAAGGAGTTTCTGGACACGTTCTACGAGGGCGGAGGCGGATGGAAGCAGGCCATCATCGGCGAGGGCGACCGGCCCGGCAAGACCGTGTACTCCTGCACCGAGCTCGAGATCGTGGTCCAGAACACCTACCAGCGCGGCGCCGCCCAGATGTACCACAGCTGCGGCGGCAAGGACGGCCGTTACGAGCCGCTGGAAGGACAGGGTAGCTGGGTTCCATACAAAGCGGACCAGTGGATGACGTTTCAGGTGTACGTCAAGATCGGCAGCTGGTACCGGAACGACCGCCGATATCACCGGGACAGCACGATCCGGCTGTGGGTCGCCGAGGCCGGGCAGCCGTCCCGGCTGGTGGTCGACCAGACGCATTACGACATCGTCAACACGCAGCCGGCGGCCAGGTACGGAAAGATCTGGCTGCTCCCCTACCACAGCGGGAAGAGCGCGGCGCAGAGCCACGCCGTCGGCTACACCTGGTATGACGATCTGATCGTCTCGAGGACCCGGATTCCCGATCCGGCTCCCTGATACGGGATCGAGCGAAGGCCTACATGCTGCGGCGGTACTGGCCGCCGACTTCGAACAAGGCGTGCGTGATCTGCCCGAGCGAGCATACGCGCACGGCATCCATCAGGACGGCGAAGACGTTCTCGTCCTTGATCACCGCCTGGCGCAGACGCTCGAGCATCGGTCCTGAATCCTTCTCGCTCTTCTTTTGAAAATCCCTTAGCCGCTTCAGTTGCGACTGCTTTTCTTCCTCGGTGGAACGGATCAGCTCGAGCTTCTGCGGCATCGGGTTGTCCGCAGCGGGTCCGCGGAAGGTATTCACGCCGATGATCGGATACGTGCCGTCGTGCTTCTGGCGCTCGTAGTGGAGCGACTCCTCCTGGATCTTGCCGCGCTGGTAGCCGGTCTCCATCGCGCCCAGCACACCGCCGCGGCTCGATAGCGCCTCGAACTCCTTCAGCACCGCTTCCTCGACCAGGTCGGTCAGCTCGTCGATCACGAACGAGCCCTGGTTGGGGTTCTCGTTCTTCGCCAGGCCCCACTCCTTGTTGATGATGAGCTGGATCGCCATCGCGCGGCGCACCGACTCCTCGGTCGGCGTGGTGATCGCCTCGTCGTAGGCGTTGGTGTGCAGCGAGTTGGTGTTGTCGTAGGTCGAAATGAGCGCCTGCAGCGTGGTGCGGATGTCGTTGAAGGCGATTTCCTGCGCGTGCAGGGAGCGCCCGGAGGTCTGGGAGTGGAACTTGAGCTTCTGGCTGCGCTCGTTCGCCCCGTAGCGCTCGCGCATCGCGACCGCCCAGATGCGCCGCGCCACGCGCCCGAGCACCGCGTACTCGGGGTCCATGCCGTAGGAGAAGAAGAACGAAAGATTTGGCGCGAAATCGTCGATCTTCATGCCACGCGCGAGGTAGGCCTCGACGAAGGTGAAGCCGTTGGCGAGCGTGAAGGCGAGCTGGGAGATCGGGTTCGCGCCGGCCTCGGCGATGTGGTAGCCCGAGATCGACACCGAGTAGAAGTTGCGCACGTCGTGCTCGATGAAGTAGGCCTGGATGTCGCCCATCACCTTCAGCGAGAACTCGGTGGAGAAGATGCAGGTGTTCTGGCCCTGGTCCTCCTTGAGGATGTCCGCCTGCACCGTGCCGCGCACCGAAGAAAGGGTTTGCGCCTTGAGCTCCTCCAGCTCCCGCGGATCCGGGCTCCGGTTTTTCTCTTTGGTGAATTTCTCGACCTGCTGGTCGATCGCGGTGTTGAAGAACATCGCGAGGATCGTCGGCGCCGGGCCGTTGATCGTCATCGACACCGACGTGGCCGGGTCGACGAGATCGAACCCCGAATAGAGCACCTTCATGTCCTCGAGCGTGGCGATCGACACGCCCGAGTTGCCGACCTTGCCGTAGATGTCCGGGCGCTCGTCGGGATCGAAGCCGTATAGCGTCACCGAGTCGAACGCCGTGGACAGGCGCTTCGCGGGCATGTCCTTCGAAAGCAGATGGAAGCGGCGGTTAGTGCGGAACGCGTCGCCCTCGCCAGCGAACATCCGCGTCGGGTCCTCGTTCTCGCGCTTGAACGCGAATACGCCGGCAGTGAACGGAAACTCGCCCGGAAGGTTCTCGCGCATGCGCCAGCGCAGCAGCTCGCCGTGGTCGTCGTACTTCGGCAGCGCAAGCTTCGGCACATGCGTGCCCGAAAGCGAAACCGTCGTGAGTCGGGTCCGAATCTCGCGTTGGCGGACCTTCACGACGCGCTCGTCGCCGGAGTGCTCGGCTACGGTCCGCGGCCAGCTCTCCAGGAGCAGCTTCGCTTCGCCGCTCAGCGCGGCGTCCTTGTCCGCGGCGAGCTTGTCGATCTCGGGCGAGGCGCTACCGAGCATCGCCTTGACCGCCAGGAGCTGCTGGCGCTCGCGCGCGAGGCTCGCCTGCGACGCGGCGCGCCGGTGGTAGCCGCGGACGGTCTCCGCGATGTCGGCGAGGTAGCGCGCGCGCTGCGGCGAAACGACGGCATGCACGGCCGAGGAGACGCGCGTCGCGGGCTTCGGCAGGCGGCCGGGCACGAGCTTCAGGCCTTTCTCCGCGAGCCGAGCGGCGATCGCGTGATAGAGCGCAGTCACGCCGTCGTCGTTGAAGCGGGCAGCGACCGTGCCGAACACCGGCATCTCCTCGGACGCCGCATGGAACGCCTCTCGGTTGCGCTGCACCTGCTTGCGCACGTCGCGCAGCGCGTCCTCGGCGCCCTTGCGGTCGAACTTGTTGATGGCGACGAAGTCGGCGAAATCCAGCATGTCGATCTTCTCGAGCTGGCTCGCGGCGCCGAATTCCGGTGTCATCACGTACAAGGACGCATCGACGTGCGGCACGATCGCCGCATCGCCCTGGCCGATACCCGCGGTCTCGATCATCACGAGGGCGAATCCCGCCGCCCGGCAGGCGGCGATGGCGTCGCCGAGGGCGGCGGAAATCTCGCTCCCGGTCGCGCGCGTCGCGAGCGAGCGCATGAAGATGCCCGCTCCGTTGATGGCATTCATGCGGATGCGGTCGCCGAGCAGCGCGCCGCCGGTCTTGCGCCGCGTCGGATCGACCGAGAGCACCGCGATCTTCAGGCCATCGCCCTGGTCGAGGCGGAAGCGCCGCACGAGCTCGTCGGTGAGCGAGCTCTTTCCTGCCCCGCCGGTGCCTGTGATGCCGAGCACCGGGGCAGGGTTTTGCTTTGCCCCGTCAAGCAATGAAGGCTTATCTTTGAAAACTCCAAGCTCGAGGGCGGTAATGACTTGAGCGAGGGTTCTCAGGTCGTCCTTCTTGAGCGCTTTCGGCGCGTGCTGCGCCGGATCGAAGTCGCAGCGCGCGAGCATGTCGTTGATCATGCCTTGCAGCCCCATGCGCTGGCCGTCCTGCGGCGAATACACGCGCGCGACTCCGTAGCGCTGCAGCTCCTCGATCTCCTCCGCCACGATCACGCCGCCACCGCCGCCGAACACCTTGATGTGCGCGCCGCCCCGCGAGCGCAGCAGGTCGAGCATGTATTTGAAGTACTCGAGGTGGCCGCCCTGGTACGACGAGACCGCCACTCCCTGCACGTCCTCCTGAAGCGCCGCGGTCACCACCTCCTCGACCGAGCGGTTGTGGCCGAGGTGGATCACCTCGGCGCCCGAGGCCTGCAGGATGCGCCGCATGATGTTGATCGAGGCGTCGTGCCCGTCGAACAGGCTCGCCGCGGTGACGAAGCGGATCTTGTGCTTCGACTTGTAGACGAGCTTCGACGAGTCGGAGAGGTCGGTCATGCGTACCTGCTAGCCTAGTTGACGTTTACGTAAACGTCAATCTCATGATCCCGGTGGCCGCCCGCTATTCCCGGTAGGAAGGATCGATCGCGTCGAGCTTGCGCTGCAGGGCGGCGAAGGCGTCCTCGCAGGTGCGCTTCTCCCCGGGCCCCGATTCCCGCACCGTCTGGGGGAAAACTTCCGGCCGGATGGGATGGATCTCGCCGGCGCGGCTCGCCGCGATCTGCACGTCGCAGGCGCGCTGCAGCGTCCACATCATGAGGAACGCTTCCGGCACGCTCGGGCCCCAGGCGAGCAGGCCGTGATTGCGCAGGATGACCGCGGGCTTGTCGCCGATGTCGCGCACCAGGCGTTCCTTCTCGCCCTCCTCCACGGTGATGCCCTCGAAGTCGTGGTACGCCACCCGCCCGTGCAGCATCGCGCCGTAGAAGTTGTGCGGCGACAGACCTTCCTTGAGACACGCGACCGCGATGCCGCTCGTCGTGTGCGTGTGCATCACGCAGTGGGCCTTCGGAACCGCGGCGTGGATCGCCGAGTGGATCACGAAGCCGGCGCGGTTGACCGGCCATTCCGCGGGGCGCACCGGGTTTCCCTCGATGTCGATGAGAAGGAGGTTCGAAGCCTTGATCTCGCGGTAGTGCAGCCCGAACGGATTGATCAGGAACCGAACCTCGGGTCCGGGCACGCGCGCCGTGATGTGGTTGAAGATCATCTCGACCCAGCCCAGCATGTCGAAGATGCGGTAGCAGGCCGCGAGTTGCACGCGAGCTTGCCACTCGGCATCGGTCATCGGCACCGACTGCGCCGGGCGCGCCGCCTTCTCGAGATAGATCGTCACCGCTTTAGTTTACCCGGATGAACGCCGCCATACCCGTTGCCTGGTGCTCGAGCACATGGCAATGCAGCATCCAGTCGCCGGGGTTGTCGGCCACCAGCGCGATCTCGGCACGGCTGTCGGGGTCGAGGAGCACGGTGTCGGCCCATTGGCGCGGTAGTACCTCCTTGCCGTTCTTCGACAGCACCCGGAACACATGTCCGTGCAGGTGCATCGGGTGGTGCCAGGCGGTCCGGTTCACGAGCTCGATACGGTAGCTTTGGCCGAGCTTGAGCGAGAGCAGCGGCGCCTCGCCATGATGGTGGTCGCGGCTCACCGGCTTGCCGTTCAGGGTCCAGAACACGCCCTTGTGGCTGCGCTGGTCCGGCATCTCTCCCATCATCCCGCCACCCAGCACGATGAGCTGGACCTCCGCGGACGCCGAGGGCTCCTTTAGGGGATTCGCCGCGAGGCGCGGGGCCGGCTCGAACGCGGCACGTAGCCGCGGCTCGGCCCTGTACTCGAGCCTCAGGAGCTCGTAGGCGCGACCACGGTAGAAGTCGTCCACCACGCGGTGGCGGCTGCCCGGGTCGCCGGTACAGTCGAGGATCAGGTCTGCGCGCATCCCGGGCCCGAGCACCACGCGCTGGAACCAGTGCGGCTGAACCGGGTGCCCGTCGAGCGCGATCACCCAAGGCTCGTGGCCCTCGAAGTTGAGACCGTAGATGCGCGCGTTCGATGCGTTGATCAGCCGAAGCCGCAGCCGTTCGCCGCTTCTGACGGTAAATGCCTCCGGAATCGCGCCGTTCACGGTGACGGTGTTTCCGATCCGGCCGGCATGGCTCGCGTCCATCGCGCTCGCAAAGTCCCGGCGCAGGGCGGCTTCGCGATCGAGGCGCCAATCCGACAGGATCCACACCACGTCGCGGTCTACCGCCGGTGGGTCGCGCTCCTCGACGATCAACGCGCCGTACAGTCCGCGCGCGAGCTGCTCGCCGTCGCCGAGGTGCGGGTGGTACCAGTACGTGCCGGCGTCGGGAAGATCGAATTCGTAGACGAACTTGCCGCCGCCCGCGGCTATCGGCGCCTGCGTCAGCCCGGGAACGCCGTCCATCGCGTTCGGCAGCCGGATGCCGTGCCAGTGCACGGTGGTCGGCGCAGGCAGCGCGTTCTCGACTTCGGCGCGAAGACGTTGACCCTGCCTGAAGCGCAACTCGGGCCCCGGCACCGAGGCGTTGTAGCCCCAGATCTCGGTAGCCGGGTGCGCGGCGCCGACGAGGTTCTGCCGGGTGACCGATGGGCGCAACGCTTTCGACTGACCAAGAACAGTCTTTGGTGCAAGGACAGCCGATGCACTGGCAACCAGAAATTCGCGCCGGTTCATCCTAGAGAACCGCGGGCTTGTCCGGCAATTCGTTCCGGTCGCCGGGCCGCGGCGGAAAGTGGCGCGCCAGGACCCGCGATACTTCCTCGATGCCCGAGACGATGCCGTGCTCGAATTCACCCTTCGAAAAGGCGCCCTCCATGCGGCGGCAGATCTGGCGCCACTCCGCGGCCTGGACCTGGGCATGGATGCCGCGGTCGACGACGATCTCGGCGGCGCGGTCGGCGAGCAGCAGGTAGATCAGCACGCCGTTGTTTTCCTCGGTGTCCCAGACGCGCAGCAGAGAGAACACCTCGAGCGCGCGGCTGCGCGACGACTGACCCGAGAGCAGCGCGCCGCTCTCGAGCGCCGCCTCGACCGCGACGCGGATCTCGCCGCGATGCTCGGTCTCGGCTTTCTTGATGGCCTTTTCGATGCGTCCGAGCGCGGTGGCCGGAAGCGCTCGTGCCACCGCGCCCGGCAGGCTGAACAAGTGGCGCAGGATGCGGCCGAGCTTCACGCTCACCAGCGCCCGGAGGCTCCGCCGCCGCCGAAGCTACCGCCGCCGCCGCTGAAGCCGCCGCCACCGCTCCAGCCACCGCCGCCGCCACCCCAGCCTCCGCCCGGGAAGCCGCCGTAGTAGCGGCGTCCGCTCCCGCCGACGCCGCTCACCAGGGTGAAGAAGAATGCCACGATCCCGGCGAGCAGCGCGATCGCAAGCGTGCCGGCGAGCAGCCAGGCGAGCGCGCCGACCACGCCTCCGGTGGCCGCGGATCCAACGAAGCGCCCCAACATCCGGCGCAGGATGGCGCCGGCAACGACGGCGAGGATGAGCAGCACGGGCAGGACCTGCAGCACACCGTCGCCGGCCGGCGGCGCCGCCCTCGCCGGCGCCGGCAGCGGCTCGCCGTCGATCACGCGGATCATCCGGTCGACCCCGGCGCTGATGCCGCCGAAGAAGTCGCCCTCGCGAAAGCGCGGCACGATCACTTCGCGGATGATGCGGCTCGCGGTGGCGTCATTCAGCGCGCCTTCGAGCCCATAGCCGACCTCGATGCGCAGCGTGCGATCGTCCTTCGCCACGACCAGGATCGCGCCGTCGTCCACTTTCTTTCGGCCGATCTTCCATTGCTCGCCAACGCGCAACGCGTATTGCTCGACCGTCTCCGGGGCGGTGGTGGGCACGATCAGGACGGCGATCTGGCTTCCCTTGCGCGCTTCGAACGAGCGCAGGAGCTGCTCGAGCGAGGAGACCTGCTCCGGCTTCAGCGTCCCCGTGAGGTCGGTGACGCGTCCTTTCAGCGGCGGCACCGCGATCTGTGCCCACACCGAAACTGCTACTAACAAAACGAACAGGGCGCGCAACGCCTTCACAGATTCCCTCGAGCTCTTACTTCTGCTTCTGCCCGAAATCGACCTTGGGCGCCTTGGAGATCTCGCGCTCGTTCTCGACGGCGAAATTGGCCTTGGGCTTGTAGCCGAATGCCATCGCGGTCAGGTTCGAGGGGAACTGACGCACGGTGACGTTGTACTGCTCAACCGACTTGATGTAGCGGTTGCGTGCGACCGCGATGCGGTTCTCCGTGCCCTCGAGCTGCGCCTGCAGATCGCGGAAGTTGGCGTCCGACTTGAGCTGCGGATAGTTCTCCGCGACCACCAGGAGCCGCGAAAGCGCGCTCGTCAGCTCGCCCTGCGCCTGCTGGAAGCGCTGAAAGGCCTGCGGGTCGTTGACGAGCTCCGGAGTGGCCTGGATCGATCCGACGCGCGCACGCGCCTCGGTAACGCGCGTGAGCACGTCCATCTCCTGCTTGGCGAAGGCCTTGACCGTCTCCACCAGGTTCGGCACAAGGTCCGCGCGGCGCTGATACTGGTTCAGCACCTCGGACCAGGAGGCCTTGGTCTGCTCGTCGGCGCTCTGGATGGTGTTGTAGCCGCAGCCGGAGAGCAGGAGCAGCAGGACGATCGGTACGGCGCGGATCCGCTTGTGCATGAGATTTTCCATTTGGTCAGTTCGTCTCCCTGAGAATCGCCTGCGCGCAGTTGTAGCCGGCCGCTCCGGCAATGCCGCCTCCCGGATGAGTCGCCGGGCCGCAGAGCCACAACCCCTGGATCGGCGTCCTGTACTGCGCCAGCTCAGGAAGCGGCCGCATCCACAGCGCCTGGTCGAGCGCGAGCTCGGCATGGTAAGGCTGTCCTTCCGGCCAGCCTGCTTCGCGCTCCAGGTCCGCAGGTCCCAGTATGGAGCCGACTTTCGCATTCTCAAGCCCGGGCAGGACGCGACGGGCCGTCGCAGCGAGGTCGTCCTTTGCGTCATGGAGATAGGGAACGTACTGCAGGTGGACCTCCGTTCCGAGCGGCGTCGAATGCGCTTCGAGATACGGCCGCTCGGACACGCGTCCGTGCTTCACTTCGTCGTACGCCCGTTCCAGGTAGTCGAGCGATGGCGCGAGCACGATGTTAGCCTTCATAGAAGAATCAAAGGCAATTCGTGCCGCCACGCCGCGTCGCCGGATATTTTGGATGGCGCGCGCGAGCTCGGGATCGAGCCAGCCAGGGTCGGCGAGCTCGAGGAGCGTCCGCTTCGGGTCGGCGCCGGAGATGACGGTCGGCGCCGCGATTTCTTCGCCGTCATCCAGCACCACGCCATCCGCCCGTCCTGCGTTGACGCGAATTTTTCTTGCTTCGGCCGCCCTGAAAGACACCCCGGGACGCTGGCGCAGCACAGAGCTCAGATTCGTGCGCGGCGGTCGGAACACGCCTTCCGGACTGCCGACGTGGTGATGCAGGAAGCGAAAGGCGGTGCCGCCGGAGCGCGGTCCCTGCCGGATGTTGTAGATGCCCATCGCCCCGAGCGCGCCCTTGAGAAGGTCGCATTCGAACCAGTCGTCCAGCAGCTCCGCCACCGGCATCGGCAGCAGGCGCATCAGGTCGACCATGCCTTCGCGGCCGAGGCCGCGAACGCGCAGCGCAAACCGCAGGTTCAGCGGATCGGCGGGCGTCTCGAGATAGAGCCGCTCGAAGAGGCGCGCGAGCATCGCCATGCGCCGGCAGAAGTCGGGCCATCTTCGCGCATCGCGATCGCTGAAGCGCCGGATCGATTCCGAGGTGCGGCGGACATCGCGCCAGAGCTCGAGCTTGCCGCCGTCGGGCAGAAGCGCAGTGATCCACGGATCCGGCGCGTCGGCTTTGAGCTCCAGACCAAGCGCACCCGTCACTTGAGGAGGCACCCAGCCCAAGTCCTGCGCGACGGGCGCTCGCTCCTCCACCACCAGGACCTGCTTTCCGCGCCCGGCGAGGAGATGCGCCGCGACCAGCGCGTCGACGCCCGCTCCGATGACGATCGCGTGAAAGCTCAAGCGCGTCCCCCGAGGATCGCAACTGCGGCGTTGCGGCCCGAGGCGCCCATGACGCCGCCGCCGGGATGCGTGCCAGAGCCGCACTGCCAGAGCCCGTCGATCGGCGTGCGGTAGCGCGCCCACGCCGGCGCGGGGCGCAGAAAGAACATCTGCTGCAGCGAGAGCTCGCCCTGGAAGATGTTGCCTTCCGACAGCCCCACGACACGCTCGATGTCCGCCGGCGTCACCACCTGCCGGTGCACGATGGCGGACTTGATGTTGGGCGCATATCCGGCGATCGTGTCGACGACCGCGTCGCCCAGCGCCTCGCGCCGCGCGTCGGTCCATCCTCCGTTCACGTGGTAGGGCGCGTACTGCACGAAGACCGACATCACGTGCTTGCCCGGCGGCGCCATCGCCGGATCGAGCATCGAGGGGATGACGATGTCCATGTAGGGCCGGCGCGAGATCTCGCCGTACTTGGCGTCGTCGTATGCGCGCTCCAGGTAGGCGATGCTCGGACTGATCGAGATCGCGCCGCGCAGGTGCGGCCCGCGTCCCGGCAGGCAGGTGAAATCGGGCAGCTCGCCGAGCGCGAGGTTCACCTTTGCCGAGGAGCCGCGGAACTTGAACCTCCGGATCGAGTCGACGAACTCGCCCGGCAGGTGCTTCTCTCCGACCAGTCCGAGGAACGTCCTGCGAGGATCGGCCCCGGAGACCACGATATCGGCTTCGACTTCCTCGCCACCTTCAAGCACGGCCGCTTTTGCCCGCCCCCCTTTCACCGCGATTTCGTGAACAGGAGCGCTCGTGCGGATCTCTGCACCGAAGCCAAGCGCGGCGGCGGCGATCGCCGCGCTCACCGAGCCGTTGCCGCCCTTCGCGAACCCCCAGGCGCGGAACACCCCGTCGAGCTCGCCCATGTAGTGGTGCAGCAGCACGTACGCGGTGCCGGGCGAGCGCGGCCCGAGCATCGTGCCGATGATGCCGCTCGCCGATTTCGTCGCCTTCAGCGCTTCGCCCTCGAACCAGGCGTCGAGGTACTCGGCCGAGCTCATCGTGAGCAGCCGCCACAGCGCGTTGAACTTCCTTTTCTCGATGTTCCTGAACATGCGCGCGAGCCGCGCCAGGTCGAGAAGCTCGCGCGGGTGGAGCGAGGCCGGGTCGGGCGGCGCGACGGCGAGGATCGGCTTGATGAGGCGCGCCATCTGGTGCAGCTCCATGCCGAATTCGTCGTAGGCCTCGGCGTCGCGCGGCGAATGGCGCGCGAGCTCGCGGCGGTTCTGGTCGTGGTCGTTCCATTGCGCGAGGTATTCGCCCGCCTTGCCGCCTTCCTGCAGCGGTGTCAGCGTGCTCTCGAGCGGCAGGATGTGCAGGCCGTGGCGCGGCAGGTCGAGCTCGCGGATGATCTCGGGCCGCAGCAGGCTCACCACGTAGGAGAACACCGAGAAGCGGAAGCCCGGGAACACTTCCTCGCTCATCGCGGCGCCGCCGACGCGCTCACGCCGCTCGAGCACGACCACCTGTTTCCCGGCGCGCGCGAGGTAGGCGGCGCACACCAGGCCGTTGTGGCCGCCGCCGACGATCGCGACGTCGTAGCGCTTCATACCCTCTTTCGCTCGGGGTCGAAGAAGGGCTTCTTCACTACGCGCGCGGCCGCGCGCTTGCGCCGGTGCTCAACGGTGATCTCGATGTCGAGCTCGGTCCCGGGGCGCGCCCACCGGGAGCGCAGATGCGCAAGCGCGATGTATTTCTTGAGCAGCGGCGACCAGCCGCCGCTCGTGGCGTAGCCCGCCTGTTCGGCGCCCGAATAGATCGGCACGCTCGTGCGCCAGGCCGCCTGCGGCAGCCGCGTGGCGAGGCCGACATCGGCGTAGAGGCGCTCAAGGCCCGGGTAGCCGATCTCGATGCCGACGAACTGCCACGCCGGGCCGCGCGCCTTCTCCGCGGCAAGCGCCTGCTTCCCGACGAACTGCTCCTTCTCGAGGTTCACCGCCCAAGCGAGGTCGAGCTCGTAGGGCGAGGAGGTCTGGCTCTCGATGAGTGCCTTCTTCGCCGGAACGTAGTCGACGTCGATCAGCATGAGCCCGGCCTCGATGCGCGCCACGTCGAGCGCCAGCATACCGGCCGCCTGCAGACCGTAATCTCTTCCGACCTCCATGAGCGCGTCCCACAGCGCCAGCGCGTGCGCGCTCTCCACCCAGAGCTCGAAGCCGAGATCGCCGGTATAGCCGGTGCGCGAGACGTCCACCGGAATGCCGCGCAGCTGCGTGCGCGCGAGGCGGAAATACTTGAGCGGCGGGATGTCGCCGAGCGCCTTCAGCACCGCGAGCGACTGCGGGCCTTGGAGCGAAAGCGCGGCGGTCGACTCTGAAATATCTTGAACAGTTAAATCTAAACCAATGCTGTTTGCCTCCAGCCAGCGCAAGCTCGGTTCCGCGGAGGTCATGCGGAAGCTCGCCTCGTCCAGGCGCGCCACGGTGCCGTCGTCGAGCACCTTGCCGGCAGCATCGCACCACGGCGTGTAGAGCACCTGCCCCGCCTGCGAGCGCGCCACGTCGCGGGTCACCACGCGATCGAGCAGGCGCGCCGCATCGCGGCCGCGGATCAGGTACTTGTAAAGAGGCGAGACGTCGAACAGCGCTGCCGCGGCGCGGATGCAGTGGTACTCGCGCTCGTGCGAGAGCTCGTAGGAGCTCGCGACGACGTAGCCGGCCCATCGCCGCCACGCATGGCTCGCGCAGAGCGCAGAGGTGCGCTCGTGGAACGGCGTGGTCTTCAGCATGCCTACAGCCGCATGCCGGTCTCGGCGTCGAAGTAGTGCACGTTGGCCGGGTCGTAGCGCAGCGGCAGCCTGCCGGCGGAGACCGTCAGGGAAGAATGCACCCGGGCGGCGATGCGCGCGCCGTTGCGGTTGTCGCTCGGATGGCCGTACACCAGCGTGTCGGCGCCCAGCGGCTCGACCAGGTCGACCTCGAGCACGAGCTTGGCCTCCGACTCCGAGCAGGGCTCGAGGTGCTCGGGACGCACCCCGAAGAAGCGCTTGCGTCCGTCGCGCTCCTCGGGAATCAGGTTCATCGGCGGCGAGCCGATGAAGCCCGCGACGAAGGTGGTCGCCGGCCTGGCGTAGACCTCGAGCGGCGCCCCGATCTGCTCGGCCCGGCCCGCGTTCATGACGATCATGCGGCGGGCGAGCGTCATTGCCTCGACCTGGTCGTGGGTGACATAGAGGCTCGTGGTTCCGAGCCGCCGGTGCAGCGACTGGAGCTCGGCGCGCATCTGCACGCGCAGCTTCGCGTCGAGGTTGGAGAGCGGCTCGTCGAACAGGAACACCGCCGGCTCGCGCACGATCGCGCGTCCCATCGCCACGCGCTGGCGCTGCCCGCCAGACAATTCTTTTGGTTTTCTTTTCAGAAATGGACTCAATTCCAGGATGGCGGCCGCCTTCTGCACCCGCTGCTCGATCTCCGAGCTGGAAAGGCGCTTGATGCGCAGCCCGTAGGACATGTTCTCGTACACGCTCATGTGCGGATAGAGCGCGTAGTTCTGGAACACCATGGCGATGTCGCGGTCCTTGGGCTCGAGGTCGTTCACCACCCGGGCGCCGATGCGGATCTCGCCCGAAGTGATCGGCTCCAGCCCCGCTACCATGCGCAGCAGCGTCGACTTGCCGCAGCCCGAGGGCCCCACGATCACCACGAATTCACCGTCGGCCACCTCGGTTGAGACGCCGTGGATGACCTCGAGTTCGCCGTAGCGCTTGCGCACCTCGCGAAAAGTAACCGCAGCCATTATTTTTCGGTCTCCACCAGGCCTTTGACGAACCACCTCTGCATGAACAGGACCACGAGCGCAGGAGGAAGAAGGGCGAGCACCGCGGTCGCCATGACGAGGTTCCACTCCGTGAGCGCGTCGCCGGTGACGATCATGCGCTTGATGCCGATCACCGCCGTATACATCGACTCGTCGGTGGTGATGAGGAGCGGCCAGAGATACTGGTTCCAGCCGTAGATGAACTGGATCACGAAGAGCGCGGCGATGCTGGTCTTCGAAAGCGGCAGCACCACGTCCCAGAAGAAGCGCATCGGACCGGCGCCGTCGATGCGTGCCGCCTCGGCGAGCTCCTCGGGGACGGTGAGGAAGAACTGGCGGAACAGGAAGGTGGCGGTGGCCGAGGCAATGAGCGGCA
>Ga0207662_10000106_pt1 | contig 40137 bp, 49 predicted proteins | sample KBSS33LmetaG_FD_184338 | JGI IMG/M metagenome (GOLD analysis project Ga0207662, IMG submission 184338) | Switchgrass rhizosphere microbial communities from Kellogg Biological Station, Michigan, USA - KBS S3-3L metaG (SPAdes) (version 2) | ecosystem: Host-associated > Plants > Roots >... | reverse complement strand
TGGAAGAGGTGTACGTGAACGGCGACCTGGAGCGCCGCATCCCACACAACCTCAACGTGAGCTTCAACTTCGTCGAGGGCGAGTCGCTCATCATGGCGGTGAAGGACATCGCCGTGTCCTCCGGCTCGGCGTGCACCTCGGCGTCGCTCGAGCCTTCGTACGTGCTGCGGGCGCTGGGGCGCAACGACGAGCTCGCGCACAGCTCGATCCGCATCACGCTCGGCCGCTTCACCACCGAGGAGGAAGTGGACTACGCCGCGCAGCTCATCCGCAGGAAGGTGGAGAAGCTGCGCGAGCTCTCGCCGCTCTGGGAAATGTACAAGGACGGCATCGACTTGAACTCCGTGCAGTGGGCTGCACATTAGAGATCTAGAGGAACAACCATGGCATACAGCGACAAGGTCATCGACCACTACGAGAACCCCCGCAACGTCGGCGCCTTCGAAAAGGGCGACGAGTCGGTAGGCACCGGCATGGTCGGCGCGCCGGCCTGCGGCGACGTGATGAAGCTGCAGATCAAGGTCGGCGCCGACGGCCGCATCGAGGACGCGCGCTTCAAGACCTATGGCTGCGGCTCGGCCATCGCGTCGAGCTCGCTCGTCACCGAGTGGGTCAAGGGCAAGACCCTGGACGAGGCGGCGACCATCAAGAACACCCAGATCGCCGAGGAGCTTTCGCTGCCGCCGGTGAAAATCCATTGCTCGATCCTGGCCGAGGACGCCATCAAGGCCGCGGTTGCCGACTACAAGAAGAAACGCTCCGTCGAGGAAAAAAAGGTCGCCTGATGGCAGTGACGCTCACCGAAAAAGCGGCAAACCACGTCCAGAACTTCCTCGCCAAGCGCGGCAAGGGGGTGGGCCTGCGCGTGGGGGTGCGTACCTCGGGCTGCTCCGGAATGGCCTACAAGCTCGAGTTCGTCGACCAGCCCAACGCGGACGACGTGCAGTTCGAGAGCCACGGCGTCAAGGTGCTGGTCGACCCGAAGAGCCTGCCGTACATCGACGGCACCGAGCTCGACTACGCGCGCGAGGGACTGAACGAGGGCTTCAAGTTCCGCAACCCCAAGGTGAAGGATGAATGCGGGTGCGGCGAGAGCTTCAACGTCTAGCGGGTTGCAGAACCACTTCGAACTCTTCGGACTGCCTCCTTCCTACGGGATGGACGAGGAGATCCTCGAAAAGGCGTACCGCGAGATCCAGGCTCGGGTTCATCCCGACCGCTTCGCCCATGCCGGCGACGCCGAGCGCCGCGCGTCGCTGCAGTGGACCACGCGCGTCAACGAGGCTTACCGCACGCTGAAAAACCCGGTGCAGCGCGGCCGCCATCTCCTCGAGCTGCGCGGCATCGACGTGGCGTTCGAGACCAATACGCAGATGCCGACGGACTTCCTGATGCAGCAACTCGAGCTGCGCGAGGAGCTCGAAGCCGCGACCGGCGGCAAGGACTCCTCCAGGCTGGACGGCTTGCGCTCACGCCTGCGCCTTCAAGAAACAAAGCTTGAGAGCGAAATCGCAGAAGCGATCGACGGCAAGAAGGACTACGCCGGCGCCGCTGAGCTCGTCAGGAAGCTGATGTTCCTCGAGCGCCTCGACGCCGAGATCGACTCCGCCTACGAGACGATCGAGCAATAGCATGGCGCTGCTCCAGATCTCCGAGCCCGGCATGTCGCCGGCGCCGCACGAGCACCGGGTCGCGGTGGGCATCGACCTGGGCACGACCAATTCTCTCGTCGCCACGGTGCGCAGCGGCAGCCCGACCGTGCTTCCCGACTCGCTGGGGCGGCCGCTGCTTCCCTCGATCGTGCGCTATGCGAAGGACGGGCAGGTCGAGGTCGGCTACGCGGCCCAGGCGAAGCAGGCTACCGACCCCAAGAACACCATCGTGTCGGTCAAGCGCTTCATGGGCCGGGGCCTGAAGGACGTCGCGCACATCGAGAACGCCCCGTACGATTTCGTCGACGCGCCGGGGATGGTGCAAATCCGCACCGTGGCCGGCGTCAGGAGCCCGGTGGAGGTTTCTTCCCAGATACTGCGCGTGCTCAGGGAGCGTGCGGAGCTGTCCCTGCAAGGCGCCATCAGCGGTGCCGTCATCACGGTGCCGGCCTACTTCGACGAGGCGCAGCGCCAGGCGACCAAGGACGCCGGCCGCCTTGCCGGCCTTAATGTCCTCAGATTATTGAGTGAACCAACGGCGGCTGCGATCGCCTACGGCCTGGAGAACGCGGCCGAGGGTGTCTACGCGGTGTATGACCTCGGCGGCGGCACCTTCGACCTCTCGATCCTCAAGCTCTCGCGCGGGGTATTCGAGGTCATCGCCACGAGCGGAGATTCGATGCTCGGCGGCGACGACTTCGACCAGCGCGTGTTCTGCTGGGCGGTCGAGCAGGCGAAGCTGCCGCCGCTCGGCCCGAGGGACATGCGCCTGCTGCAGGTGAGGGCGCGCGAAGCGAAGGAGCACCTGACCTTCCACGGCGAGGCGCCGATCACGGCGAAGCTCTCCACCGGCGACGTGCTCGATCTGAGCATCGATTCCGAGACCTTCTGCCGCATTACCCAGACCCTGGTGCAGAAGACCCTGGGCCCGGTGCGCAAGGCGCTGCGCGACGCGGGCCTCTCGGTGGACGAGATCAAAGGCGTGGTCATGGTCGGCGGCGCGACGCGCATGCCGCAGGTCCAGCGCGCGGTGGGCGAGTTCTTCCGCCGCGACCCGCTCAACAACCTCGACCCGGACAAGGTGGTGGCGCTCGGCGCTGCTATGCAGGCGAACGTGCTCGCCGGCAACAAGCCGCAGGGCGAGGACTGGCTGCTGCTCGACGTGATTCCGCTTTCGCTCGGCATCGAGACCATGGGCGGCCTCGTCGAGAAGATCATTCCCCGCAACACCACCATCCCCGCCGCCAAGGCGCAGGAGTTCACCACCTTCAAGGACGGCCAGAGCGGGATGAGCTTCCACGTGGTCCAGGGCGAGCGCGAGCTGGTGGCCGACTGCCGCTCGCTCGCTCGCTTCGAGCTGAAGGGCATCCCGCCGATGGCGGCGGGCGCGGCGCGGGTGCGCGTCACCTTCCAGGTCGACGCCGACGGCCTGCTCTCGGTGAGCGCGCGGGAAAAGAGCACCGGGGTGGAGGCGTCGATCAGCGTCAAGCCTTCCTACGGCCTCGCCGACGCGGACATCGAGCGCATGCTGCGCGAGTCGTTCGAGCACGCGAGGGAGGACGTCCACGCGCGCGCGCTCGCGGAGTTTCGCGTGGAAGGCCGCCGCCTCATCGAGGCGACGCGCTCGGCGCTCGACGCCGACAAGGCGCTGCTCAGTTCCCAGGAACTGAATGAAATCGAGAAGGCGATGACCGAGCTGGAAGCGCGCCTCGCCGCTCCGGATCACCGAGCGATCAAGCAGGCCGCCGACGCGCTGAACCGCGCGACCGACGAATTCGCCGCGCGCCGCATGGACGCCGGAATCAAGCGCGCGCTCGCCGGCCGCCAGATCGGCAGCCTCTGATGCCGACAATCAAGGTTCTGCCCGGGCACGCGCTCTGTCCGGCGGGCGCCGAGGTCGAGGCCCGCGCGGGCGTGTCGATCTGCGACACGTTGCTCGCGAATCATATCGACATCGAGCATGCGTGCGAGAAGCAGGCCGCCTGCACCACGTGCCACGTGATCGTGCGCAAGGGCTTCGATTCGCTCGACGAGGCCTCCGAGAAGGAGGAGGACATGCTCGACAAGGCCTGGGGCCTCGAGGCGACCTCGCGCCTTTCGTGCCAGGCCAAGGTGGCCGACGAGGACCTCGCGATCGAGATCCCGAAGTACACCATCAACTACGAGCGCGAAGGGGGCGGGAAGAAGCCGTGAAGTGGACCGACACGCAGGACATCGCGATGGCGCTCACCGATGCGCATCCCGACCAGGACCCGAAGGCCGTGAACTTTGTCGACCTCTACAAGTGGGTCATGGCGCTTCCGGGCTTCAGCGACGACCCGAAGCGCTGCGGGGAAAAGATCCTCGAGGCCATCCAGATGGCGTGGATCGACGAAGTGGGATAAATCCCGGGCCGCGCACCGCCCCCGAGAATAGAATATGCCGGCCGTGCGCGCACTCACCTACGCGATTCTCTTGCTCGCCCTGCCGGCGGTGGCGGCAGACGTCTATCGCTGGGTGGACGAGAAGGGCACGGTGCACTACTCGAACGAGGCACCGCCGAAGGGCGTCAAGGCGACCAAGGTCGACGTCGAAGCCGAACCTCGTGCGCCGGTAAACGAAGGCCCCGAGTGCTACACCGTACGCTGCCAGGGCGAGCGGCTGGAGGAACGCCTGGCGCGGCGCGAGCAGATCGAGGCGCGCGAGGCCGCCGAGCGCGCAGCGGTCACGCCGCGGCCGCCGAAGGGGCTCGACTTCCGCAAGTACGTCTCGATCCACCGCGGCATGAGCGAGGGCGAGTTCATCACGGTCGCCGGCGAGCCCGATCTCCTGCTGTGGGATTCGGGACCGGTCAAGACCTACACCTACTTTCCCACTCCGGGCGATCCCTTCACCACGACCGTGGTTTTGCGCTCCGGCCGCGTGAGCGAAATCGAGCGCGTGCGCAAGTTCTGAGCCTTCGCTCCGCGAGGACGGCACGTGGATTGCACCTTTTCCCGGAGCATACGGAAAAGGAAACCCACATGGACCCCAAGGACAAGGTCGAAGGCGAAGGCAGCTATACCGGTACGAAGGACTACAACAAGCGCACGAAGAAGTTCGTCAATTCCGGCAAGGTAGAAGAAGCGGCGAACGACGCCGCGCCGAAGTCCGAGCAGGAGGCGCGCGAAATGGAGAACGCCGAGCGCGCTGGCAGGAAACCCGCCAAAGACTAGTAACTAGCTAGTGCTTGCGCAGCGGTCCCCAGAGCTGATCAAGCCGCGCGTAGCGCCCGCACCCGGTTACGTAGAAGCGGTACTGCACCGGGTTTTTCTTGTAGTAGTCCTGGTGATAGTCCTCGGCCGGATAGAAATCGCTGGCGGCGGTGATCGGCGTGAGAAGCGGCTGCCGGAACGGCTTCGCCTTATCCCACTTCGCCTTCGAAGCCTCGGCGAGCCGCTTCTGCTCCTCGGAGTAGTAGAAGATTTCGGGGCGGTACTGCGAGCCCGCATCGCAGAACTGCCGGTCGGTCACCGTCGGGTCGTGGTTGAGCCAGAAGGTGTCGAGGAGCTTCTCGTAGCTCACCTTCGAGGGGTCGAAGGTCACCTGCACGGCCTCGGCATGGCCGGTGCGGCCGCTCGAGACCTGCTCGTAGCTCGGGTTCTTGACCTTGCCGCCGGTATAGCCCGAAACCACCTGGGTCACCCCGGGTACCTTCTCGAACGCTTCCTCGGCGCACCAGAAGCAGCCCATCGCGAAGGTCGCCTTTTCGGTCTGCTGCGCTTGCGCCGCGCCCGAGAGCGCGAGCACCAGAATGACGATCAGCCGCCTCATCCCTTGATCTCCTTGAGAACCGCATCGACGATCGGTTGGTCGCGCAAGCATAGCCTGACATTACGGAGTGGCGCGGCCCGCGCGGCCCTGAGATAGGCGCGTGCGCAGATCTCCGGCGGCACCGCGAAGATGCCGCTCGAGACCGCGGGGAAGGCCACGGATTGCCAGCCGTTCTCCAAGGCAAGCCTGAAGGAATTTCCCAAGGCCTCAAGGAGCTTGCGCTCCTCGTCGCCTTCGCCGTAGCGCGGCCCGACGGCGTGGATCACGCCCTTGAAGGGAAGCGCTCCCGCAGTGGTGACGACTGCCGAGCCGGTCGCGAACGGGCCGCGCGCCGCGACCAGCGCGTCGGACTCGGCCTGCAGGGCCGGACCGGCGGCGCGCGAGATGATTCCGGCGACGCCCCCGCCGTGCGCGAGGTGCCCGTTGGCGGCGTTGACGATCGCTTCGACCGGCTCCTTCAGCAGATCGCCGCGCACCACCTGGAACAGGCGCTCCGGCGCTACTTCTTCTTGCGCGAGGACTTGCGCTTGCGGCCCTTTCTGCGCGGCACCTTGGCGCCGGCGCGCCGTGCCTCCGACAAGCCGATGGCGATCGCCTGCTTGCGGCTCTTCACCCTCTTGCCGGAGCGGCCGCTCCGGAGCTTGCCGCGCTTCCTCTCGTGCATCGCCCGCTTCACCTTCTGCTGCGCCTTCCTGCCGTACCTTGCCACGGGTTCCTCCTGTGAGGTCCGCTACTCCACCTTCGCCTTGGCGCGCAGCGACTTCACCAGCTCCTCGATGCGGCCCTGGGTGATCTGCTGGCTGATGCGCTGGCGCACCTCGTTCAGCGCCGGAAACTTCACCGGGCGCACGTCCTCCAGCATGATGATGTGGTAGCCGAAGCGGGTGCGCACCGGCGTGTCGGTGTACTTGCCCTTCTCCAGCTTCACCAGCGCGTCGGCGAACTGCTTGTCGTAGGTGCCGGGCACGTTCCAGTCGAGGTCGCCGCCGCGCTGCGCGCTGCCGGGGTCCTTCGAGTTCTTGGTCGCCAGGTCCTCGAACTTGCCGCCCTTCTTCAATTCATCGATCAGGCCCTTCGCCTGCTCCTCGGTCTCCACCAGGATGTGCCGGGCGCGGTATTCCTTGTCGCCGGTCTGGGACTTGGCGCGGTCATACTCCTTCTGCACGTCGGCGTCGGTGACGGGGTGGGTGCGCACCCAGTCGCGCACATAGGCGCTGACCACCACGTCCTGGCGCGCCATGTCGACCTGCGCCTGGACCTCGGGCTTCTTGCCGACGCCGGCCTTCTGTGCCTCCTGGTAGAGCACCTCGCGGTTGATGAGCTCGTCGCGCACCAGCGCGCGCGTCTGCTCGTTGTCGGGCATGCCGCGCGCGCCCTGCTGCTGCATCAGGAGGTCCTGGCGGGCGCGGGGCACCGCGACGCCGTTTACCCTGGCGAGGGTCGTGCCCTGGGCCGCCGCCTGTGACTTGGCCGCGTCCTTCTTTGCGGCTTCCTTCTTGGCGGGCTCGTCCTTGGTCGGCAGCGGCAGCTGCGCCAGCGCCGGGGCGGCCAGCAGGACGGCGGCGTACATCCAGTTTTTCATTGCTTTCCTTTCGTCTCTTCCGGGCTGCGCGCCGTGATGGCGAGCGCGTGGATGGGGTGCTGCATGAGGCTGCCGAGCGCGCCGTAGATCATGCGGTGGCGCTCGAGCGTGCTGCGGCCGCTGAAGCGCTGCGACACGATGGACAGGCGCCAGTGCGTGCCGCCGCCGTCGCGGTAGCCGGCATGGCCGCGATGCTGCTCGCTCTCGTCGACCAGGTCGAGCGCCTGCGGCTCGAGCGCCGCCAGCCGCTCGCGGATCGTTTCGGCGACGCTCATTGCTTGTGTTCGACGTACTTCGCGAGGAACGCGGACTGCGCCACGACGAAGATCAGCATCAATCCAGTGCCGCCGAAAAACTTGAACGAGGCCCAGATCTTCTCCGAGTAGTTGTAGGCCACGTACAGGTTGAGCGCCCCCATGAATGCGAAAAAGCCGACCCATGACCAGTTGAGCCGCCGCCACACCGGCTCCGGCAGGGTGATCTGCTCGCCGAGGAGCGCGCGAATGAGGTTGCGGCCGACCAGCGCGCCCCCTGCGAGGACGATGCCGAACAGCCAATAGAGCACGGTCGGCTTCCACAGGATGAAAGTCTTGTCGCGCAGGTACAGGGTCAGGCCGCCGAACACGACGATGATGACGAGGCTCGCCCACAGCATCGAGGGAACCTTCTTGCGCCGGGCCACCAGCCAGCCGACCTGGATGACGGTCGCGACGATGGCGACGGCGGTGGCGACGAAGATGTCCCAGATCTGGATCGCGGCGAAGAACAGCGCAACGGGGAAGAGCTCGAACAGGAACTTCATCTGGATGGCGGCATTTTAGCGTGACTTTTACTTCCAGCCGCCGACCGCCTGACGGGCGGCGTCGTTGGCGGGGCGCACGACCAGGCCGCTCGCCGACACCGACACCACGTACTCGGCGCCTTCGGCCATCGGCACGTAGGCGGCGCTGCCGTAGAGCGCGTCGGCGAATGGCAGGTAGCGCGGATAACGTCGCGCCACGCTCCACAGGTCGACGCCCGGGTCGGCGGCGAGCTCGTACACCGTGCGCGGGCTGCTGCGCTCGGACTGGACGTCGCCGTAGCGGCCCGAAAGCCGCTCCAGGCGGTACACGGTGTCGAAGCCGAGCACGGTGCCGAGCGCGCGCCATTTCAGGACCCGCGCATCGATCTGCCACTCGTCGCCGCGCACCTGGTAGTGCCGCGGCTGGCCGCCGGGCGTCTGCACGCTGACGGCAAACTGGCGCTCGCCGAGCGCTCGCGTGGTGACGCGCGCGGCTTCCTGCTCGTGCGTGAGGCGCGCATAAGTGACGAGATTCGTCGCCACCAGGCCCGCGGCCACGCCGAGGAGGACCACCACGCCGCCGAAGAGCAGGTACAGCGTTCCGCGGACCAGCTTCAGCCTCCGCATCCGCCGCAGCGACGCGACGAAGAACGGGAACGAAAGCGCCACGCCGGCGAGGGCGATGCCGACGATCATCAGGCCGGGGTCGAGCGCCGCGAGCCACTGCGTCATGGTTTGAGCAGCCCTCGGCTGCGATGCCATTCGACGATCGCTTCGCGGGGGTATGCCTTGAATTTCCTGCCTTCCGGAAGAAACGCCCAGCGCGGCCTGGATTCCAGGAAGATGAGCTGGCGCTCCTTCGGCTTGGGCAGCGGAGTGTCGATCGCGGAGGCAAACGGGTAGATCCAGTGCGGCCAGCGCCTGTCCCACACCCACAGGGCCGAGGCGCACTTGCCGCAGAAGTGGCGCTCGCCGCCGCCGCGCATGGCGCGATAGACGCTGGTCTTTCCCTTGACTTTCAGCGTATCGGCCTCGCCCATGATGTTGATGGCATAGCCGCCCCCGCCCGCGGTCTTGCGGCAGATGGAGCAGTAGCACCACATGTACGGGTAGGGCGTGTGCGACTCGAGCGAAAACCTCACCGCGCCGCAATGGCAGGATCCTCGGAGCTTCATCCGTTTACTATACCGAGAACCAAGGAGGCCACGTGGCGCTCGTCCCTCTGATCGAATACGCACAGGCGTCCGCTGAAGTGCGCGCGGTGTACGACGACATCATGACGACGCGCGGCGTCGACTGGATCAACAACTTCTGGAAGGCGCTCGCAAACGACCCGAAGGAGCTCGCCCGCGTCTGGCGCAACGTGAAGCAGGTGATGGCGCCGGGCGCGCTCGACCCGCTGCTGAAGGAGATGGTTTATGTCGCGGTCGGCCTCGCCAACGAGACCAACCGCCTTGCCAACGGCCTGCGGATCGACGTCGACCGGCAGTTCAAGGCCTAGCAGGGAGCGAAATTGGCTCTCAAGGAGACGCCGTCGGCTTTGGCCGCCTGGATCGGGGTCACGCAGCTCCTTTTCGTGACGACGTGGACGCTCTACGTCGTCTACCTGCCGCAGCTCGCCGCGCAGGCCGGGATCCCGAAGCACTGGGTGCCGTGGATCCTCGTGGCCGACCAGCTCGTGTTCGCGCTCACCGACGTCGCGACCGGGTTCTGGCTCGACCGGGTGCGGGCGGGCCTCGCCCGCGTCGGCCCCTGGATGCTCGGCGTCACGGCGGTTTCCTGCGTCGCCTTCATCGCTCTTCCCTTCGCCGGCGCGAGCGAGGTCGTGCTGCTGGCGGCGATCGGCTTGTGGGCCGTCACCTCGGCCGCCCTGCGCTCCCCGCCCTGGGTGCTGCTCTCGCGCCATGCCGCGACCCCGAGCATTCCGTGGCTTTCGACACTGGTTCTGACCGGCACCGCGGTCGGCTCGGCGCTCGCCCCTTATCTCGGCATCGCGCTGCGCGGCGTCGATCCGCGCTTCCCGTTCGTCCTGTCGAGCGTGACGCTGGTCGCCACCGTCGCCGGCCTGGTCGTGGCCGAACGGCGCCGCTCGGCGGACGCTCGCACCGAGCCGCAGCCCGCGCAGACGCTGCCACCCTCGCGCCTGTTCCTCGCGCTCGCTTTCCTCGCCCTCGGGATCCAGGTGCATTACTCGCTCAATTCCGCATCGCGCTACCTGAAGTTCGCCCCGCCGGCCGAGCTGGCCTACCTCATGCCGGTGTTCTGGGTCGGCTTCAACCTCCTCATGTTCTCCGCGGTGCGCCTGGTGAAGCGGGTCGGACCCGGCGACGCGATGGTGATCGCCGCCGCTTGCGGCACGATCGCGACGCTCGCAGCGGCCGTTGCGCCCAATCTGCCCGTGCTCCTTGCGGCGCAATTTCTGGCCGGCGGCTGCTGGGGCGCGGCCCTGGTCGCGGCATACACCGCGGCGGTGGCGCTGGGGCGGACCGGCCGCGAAGGCCGCTTCCTCGGCACGCTGTTCGCCGTTCTCGCCGCGGCGGCTGCGCTGCGCATTGCGGCCGTGGCGACCGGGGCGGAGCGCGAGGCCGCGTTCAGCGCGCTGCTGCCGTGGCTGCCCGAGGCGGCCTGGCTTGCGGCTGCGCTGCTGCTGGTGGCCGCAACACGCGCCTCCCGTCCGGGCTGACGTAATAGCGCCGCCACAGCGTGCCGCCGGAGCGCACCTCGACCGGCCAGTAGCAGCGGCCGTGGCTGCGGTGCGGCGCGTCAAGGAGCAGCGCGTACTGCACCACGGCGCCGGTTTCGTGCGTGGCGCTCGCCCACGCCTGCGTTTCCGGCAGGTACTTCACCTTGCTCACCGCGCGGCGCAGCGGCATGTTGCCCTCGTCGGGGTAATCGCAGGCGAAGGCCGGCGCGCAGATGAAACTGAGGACGATAAAGCGCCACATCGCCGACATAATGCCATTTCGAAGGGAAGACAAATGCAGCTCTCGCCGAGGCTCGGCATCGCGATCTTGCTCGGCGTGGGCGTCTCGTTCGCCTCGAACCACCTCGCCGCGCGCGTCGCCTTCGATCACGGCGCGAGCGTGGCCGCAGCCGTCGCGGTGCGCGCCTCGTGCACGGCGCTCGTGCTCCTTGCCCTGATGCAGCTGCAGGGCGTGCGCCTCGCGATCCCGGGCGCGCTGCGTCCATGGTCGCTGCTCGCGGGGCTGCTGATCGCGACCCAGAGCTACTGCCTTTACTCCGCGGTGGCGCGCATCCCGCCGGCGCTCGCGCTGCTCGTGTTCCAGACTTCGCCGATGCTCTACGTGCTCATCTCGTGGGCGATGCGCAAGGAGGCGCCGCGCTGGCGCGCGCTCGCGCCCATGGCGCTCGGGCTCGCGGGGCTCGCGCTGGCGCTCGACCTGCGCCTCGAGCACCTGCAGGCGCGCTGGAGCGAGATCGGGGCCGGGGTGCTGTGGGCGTTCGCGAGCGGCTGCAGCATGGCGGTCGTGTACTACCTCAACACGCACGTGCTGAAAGGCATGGACGGCAGGGTGCGCACCTTCGCCATGACCGCGGTGACTGCCACGCTCGCGATCGCGGGCGGGACCGCGGCGCACGCCATCGCGTTCCCCGCGGAGGCGACCGGGTGGGTCGGGCTCGCCTGCCTCACCGTGTTCTATTGCCTGGCGATCATCTCGCTGTTCTTCGTGCTGCCGAAGCTTCCTTCCACTCACACGGTAGCGCTCAACATCGAGCCGATCGCGCTGCTTTTCCTCGCCTGGCTCGTCCTCGGGAATACGGTGACGCCGCTGCAGGTCGCCGGCGCCTTTCTGACCGTCGGCGCGATCGTGTGGCTCGGCACATCTAAGCGGTGATCACGCCTTCGCCGCCGGCGTAGAGGCGCTCGACCAGCGCGGCGCGCCGCTCGAGCACCGCGCGCTGGTTCACGTAGCCCTTGTCGGTGATCTCGTTCGCGTCGATCGACGCCGGCTCGGCGAGAACCAGCAGGCGCGCGGGGTGCATCGAGCTGCCGCCTTCGGCCTTCAGCCGGCCGAGCGAGGCCGAAAGCCTCGCGCGAATTTCCTCCGGCTCGAGCTCCTTCGCCGCCGCGCTGAGGAACACGAGCGCTCCGACCTCGGCGCGGTCGTGGCCGGTGACGACTGCGTCCTGCACGATCGGGTCCGCCGCGGCGATGAGCTTGACCCGCACCGTGCCGACGTTGACCCAGGTGCCGGTCGAGAGCTTGAAGTCCTCGGCGACGCGGCCGTCGAACACGATGCCTTTCGCCGGCGCGCCGGGGTCGGCGAGCTTCACGGCATCGCCGATGCGGTAGAAGCCTTCCTCGTCGAAGGCGGCCGAGGTGAGCTCGGGCCGCCGGTAATATCCGGGGGTCACGTTCGGCCCGCGCACCCGCACCTCGAGCTTGCCGCCGAACGGCGCGAGCTTGAGCTCGCAGCCCGCGACCGGGAGGCCGATCACGCCGGGGCGCTCCATGGGGAAATGCACCGAGGTCGCGAGCGGCGAAGTCTCGGTCGAGCCCCAGGCCGAAAGCATGGCCAGGTCGGCGCCGCGCTTCTCCTCCCGCGCGAGGCGCACGAGCCGGTCCCACAGGTTCTGCGGCAGCGCCGCCGCCGCGTAGAACACGACCTGCAGCTCGCGGAAGAAGCTGCGGCGCAGCTTCGCGTCGCGCTCGAGGAACGGCAGCAGCAGGTCGTAGCCGCGCGGCACGTTGAAGTAGAGGCTCGGCGCGATCTCCTTCAGGTTGCGCACCGTGGCCTCGACGAGGCCGGGCACAGGCTTGCCGCCGTCGATGTAGAGGGTGCCGCCGTTGCGCAGCACCAGGTTGAAATTGTGATTGCCGCCGAAGGTGTGGTTCCACGGCAGCCAGTCGACCAGCACCGGCGCTTTCTCCTGCACGAACGGCCACGCCTGCGCGAGCATCTGCTGGTTCGAGCACAGCATGCGGTGCGTGTTGACCACGCCCTTCGGTATTCCGGTCGATCCGGAGGTGAACAGGATCTTCGCCACCGTGTCCGGGCCGACCTTGCGGTGCTCGCGCTCGAGCGTCGAGCCCGGGTTGGTCTCGAGGAGCTCCGCCACCGGCGTCGAGCCTGCCTTCACCGCCTCGAGCGCGGGACCGAATTTTTCCGGCTCGGCCGCGTACACCAGCCCCGGCTTCACCAATTCGAAGATGGCCTTCAGCTTGCCGAAGTCCTTCGACATCAGCGAATACGCCGGCGACACGGGCACGGCCGCAACGCCCACGTGCATCGCGCCGAGCGCGAGCAGGGCATGGTCGATGCCGTTGTCGGAGAGGATCGCGACCGGCTTTTCGGCGCCGAGCCCGCGGTCGAGGAGCGCCTGCCCGATGCGGCGCACGGCGCCGTAGGCCTCGCGGTAGGAAATCCTGCGCCACGCATCGCCCTTGCGCTCGGCGAGAAACAGGCGCGCCGGGTCGCGGTCGGACCATTGCATCAACCATTCGGTGACGCAGCGCGAATACGGCCCGAGCTTCTGCGGCGAGCGCAGAATCAGCGTGCCGTCGGCGCGCTTCTCGAGGTCGACTTCGGCTGGCGCAAACCGCATGGCCCAAGTCTACAATGCGCTCGATGAAGGCCCGCCGCGGGTTCGCATCGCTTCTTCTCCTTGTCGTCTCTGGCGTGGCGCTCGCGCAGGCCTTCCCGAGCCGCACCGTGACGCTCGTGGTGCCCAATCCTCCGGGCGGTGCGATCGACATCCAGGCGCGCATCTACGCGCAGAAGCTGCAGGACCTCTGGGGCCAGCCGGTGATCGTCGACTACAAGCCGGGTGCCGGGACGCTTCTCGGCATGGAGCACGTGGCGAAGTCCGCGCCCGACGGCCACACGCTGTGCCTGGTGGTGACGCCGCTCGTCATCCTGCCCGCCCTGCGCGAGAAGATGCCGTACGACACGCTGAAGGACCTCGCGCCGGTGACCCTGACCGGCGTATCGTCGATCATGATCGCGGCCTCGCCGACGCTGCACGCGAGCAACATCGCCGAGCTGATCGCGCTGGCGAAGAAGCAGCCGGGCAAGCTGACCTACGCGAGCCCGGGACTCGGCAGCTCGATGCACCTCGCCGGCGAGCTGCTCAAGATGGAGGCGGGCATCGATCTCCTGCACGTCCCGTTCAAGGGCGGCGCGCAGGCCTATCCCGAGCTCATGGCCGGGCGCATCGACCTGCAGCTCGATCCCACCTTCGGCATCTATCGCCACGTCAAGGCGGGAAAAATGAAGGCGATCGCGGTCACGAGCGGGAAGCGCGACCCCTCGGCGCCTGAAGTTCCCGCGGTTGGCGAGACCATTCCCGGCTTCAATGTCCTCAGCATCAATGGCATCGTCGCCGCCGGCGGCACGCCGCGCGAGCTCGCGCGCAGGATCAGCGGCGACTTCCGCAAGCTCCTGCGCGAGCCCGACACCGCCAGGCGGCTGGAGGAGCTCGGCATCGAGCCCGTCGGCAACTCGCCCGAGGAGTTCGGCGCGTTCATCAAGAGCGAGATCGAGCGCTGGACGCGGGTGGCCAAAGCTGCCAACGTGAAGATGGAGTGACATGAGCTTTTTTACGGAGATCTCAGGGGTCGGCATCCGAGACATCGACGTCGATGAGTTCCGGTGCACCATGGACCGCTACGCGGTGTGCGTGATCCGCAACGACAAGCCCGTCAGCGACGCCGAGCACGTCGAGTTCAGCCGCCGCCTGGGGCCGCTCCTGCCGATGAAGATGCTCACGATGGTCGGCAAGTCGAAATCGCGCTTCGCCCATCCCGAGATCATCGACATCGGGAACATCGGCGCCGACGGCAGGCTTCTTCCCGAGGACGACCGCCGCCGCGCGTACAACCGCGGCAACCTGCTTTGGCACACCGACGCCTCCTACGACCAGGCGCGCGGCGTCTATTCGCTCCTCTCGTGCCATTCGATCCCGCCCGGCGGCGCCGACACCGAATTCGCGGATATGAGGGCTGCTTACGATTTTCTCCCCCAGACCCTTAGGGACCGGATTGAAAATCTTGTGGTGGAACACTCCATCTGGCATTCGCGCGCGCTCGCCGGGATGACCGACGTAAGCGAGCAAGAGAAGGCGACCCGGCCGCCGGCGCGCCACCGCCTGGTGCACACGCACCCCGGCTCCGGGCGCAAGGTGCTGTACCTGGCTTCGCACGCCTCGCAGGTGCTGGGAATGCCGCTCGAGGAAGGCCGCGCGCTGCTTCGCGAGCTGATCGAGTTCGCGACCCGGCCCCAGTTCGTCTACCGGCACAGGTGGCGCGTCGGCGACCTGCTGGTGTGGGACAACCAGCAGACCATGCACCGCGGCACGCCGTTCGACGACACGAAGTATCCGCGCGACATGCGCCGCACCACGGTGATCGAGGAAGCGGCCGCGTGAAGCGCAAGCTCCGCAGCAACCTCGAGCGCGGCGGTACCGTGTGGGCCGGGCGGCGCGCGCAGTGGCGCGCGCTCGGCCTGTCCGAGGCCGACATGGAGAAGCCGAAGATCGCGGTGGTGAACAGCTCCTCGGAGCTCTCGAGCTGCTTCAGCCACCTCGACGGCGTGGCGCGCGCGGCGAAGGACGCGATCCGCTCGGCCGGCGGCCTGCCGTTCGAGATCCGCACTGCGGCGCCGAGCGACTTCGTCACCTGCGCCGGCCGCCGCGGCGGCTACATCCTGCCCACGCGCGACCTCATCACCAACGACATCGAGGTGCAGGTCGAAGGCGCGCTGCTCGACGGGATGCTGTGCCTCGCCTCCTGCGACAAGACTGCGCCGGGCCAGCTCATGGCCGCCGGGCGTCTGAACATCCCGACGATCATGGTCGTGTGCGGCTACCAGCAGAGCGGCGAGTACAAGGGCGCGCACGTCGACATCGAGGAGGTGTTCCTGAAGGCGGGCTATCTCGCCTCGGGCGGCATCACGCTGGAAGACCTGACCGGCATGGCCGACAACGCGGTGCGCTCCCCCGGCGTGTGCGCGGGAATGGGCACGGCGAACTCGATGCACATCGTGTGCGAGACGCTCGGCATGGCGCTCCCCGGCGCCGCGCCGGTGCTCGCCAACAGCGCAAGGATGATGGACTACGTGCGCCGCTCGGGTGAGCGCATCGTGCAGATGGTGTGGGACGACTACAAGCCGCGCGACATCATGAGCGCCGGCTCGATCGCCAATGCCGCCATGATCGTGCTGGCGCTGTCGGGCTCCATCAACTGCGTGAAGCACCTGCAGGCGATCGCGCACGAGAGCGGCATCGACGTCGATGTATATGCGCTCTTCCAGGAGTACGCGGAGAAGGTGCCGCTGCTGGCGGCGATCCGCCCGAACGGCGACGGCCGGATCGAGGAGCTGGAGGCCGCGGGCGGCGCTCGCGCCGTGATGAAGCGCCTCGAAGCGCTTTTGCACAAGGACGCACGCTCGGTCGCCGGCACCACCGTAAAGGACATATTGGATTCCACTTCGGTGAGGGAGGACGGCGTCATTTCCAGCCTGGAGCATCCGCTCTCGCGGCGTCCCTCCATCGTCATCGTGCGCGGCTCGCTGCTGCCGGGCGGCGGAATCGTGCGCCAGGGCGGCGCCGGGGCGCGCATGACGAGCTTCCGCGGCCCGGCGAACATCTTCCATTCTCGCGAGGAAGCGCTGGAGGCGATCAAGCGCAATGCGGTCAAGCCCGGCGAGGTGCTCGTGCTGCGCGGACTCGGCGTGCGCGGAGGGCCGGGGCTGGCGATGACCTCGGCGGTGGTGTTCGCGCTCGACGGCGCGGGCCTCATCGACCGCGTGGCGATGATCACGGAAGGCCAGCTCTCGGGCCTGGTGAACAAGGGCCTGGTGGTCGGCGAGGCCTCGCCCGAGGCGGCCGACGGCGGGCCGCTCGCGCTGCTCGATCAGGGCGACCTCATTTCGCTCGACGTCGAGAAGCGCGAGGTGAATCTCGAAGTTTCCGCGGCCGTGCTCGAAGCCCGGAGCAAGGAGAAGCGCGTGTTCGGCGCTCAGGACGTTCCCGGGTACCTCGGCCTCTACCAGCGGCTGGTGCAGCCGGTGCACAAGGGCGCGACCCTCACATGAAGACCATCAGCGAAGCGCGGCGCGAGACGCCGGTGTACGGAGAGTTCGACGTCGTGGTGGTGGGCGGCGGGCCAGCCGGCATCGCCGCGGCGGTGGCCGCCGGCCGTGCCGGGCGCTCGACGCTGCTCATCGAGCGCTACGGCTTCCTCGGCGGCGCCGGCACGGCGGCCGGGCTGTCGACGTTCTGCGGCCTGCACGCCAACGTGCACGGCGAGCACCGCCGCGTGATCCGCGGCGTGTGCGACGACGTGCTCGAGCGCCTGGAGAGCAGGAAAGCCCTGCGCGAGCCCCACCTTTCGGTGCAGAAGCGCATCCAGGCGCAGGCCTACGACATCTCGGCGTACAAGATCGTCGCCGACGAGCTGGTTCTCGAGGCCGGAGCGAAGCCGCTGTTTCACGCCTTCGCGGTCGGCGCGCTGAAGTCGGCCGACGACGCGATCGAGGCGGTGATCGTCGAGACCAAGTCGGGCCGGCGCGCCGTGCGCGGGCGCATGTTCATCGACTGCTCGGGCGATGGCGACCTCGCCGCGTGGGCCGGCGCGCCGTACGAGGTCGGCGACGGCAAGGGCAACATGCTCTATCCGTCCACCATGTACCGCATCTGCGGCGTCGACCCCGCCAAGGCGGGCGAGGCCTGGGAGAAGATCCCGCAGCTGATGGAAGAAGCAGAGCGCATGGGGCGGCGCTTCCCGCGCAAGAAGCCGATCGTGCGGCCGCAGCCGAACCCGATCGAATGGCGCGCCAACCTCACCCAGATCAGGAACCCCGACGGCAGCGCGGTGAGCGGCATCGACGCCGACCAGCTCACCTACGGCGAAATCGAGGGCCGGCGCCAGTGCTGGGATACCTTCGAGTTCATCCGCGGCGCCGCCCCGGGCTTCGAGGACGCCTACATCGTCGAGATTGCGCCGCAGATCGGCATCCGCGAGACGCGCCGGGTGCAAGGCGAATACATGCTGAGCGAAGACGACGTGCTCGGCTGCGCCGACTTCGCCGACGCCATCGGCGTCAACGGCTGGCCGGTCGAGGCGCACGTTGCCGGCGATGTGAAGTTTCTCTTCGCACGGGAGAAAAGAGGCTTCAATCAGCTTCCCTACCGGATGATCGTGCCGCAGAAGGTCGACAACCTCTTCGTCGCCGGCCGCTGCGCCTCGATGACGCACGGCGGCCAGTCGGCCGCGCGCGTGAGCGGGCCGTGCTTCGTCATGGGCCAGGCCGCGGGCGCCGCGGCGCACCTCGCGCTCCAGTCGGGCGTGGCGCCGCGCCGGCTCGACGTGGGTAAACTGCAGGAGTGCCTGGAGCGCGACGGGGCTTATCTCGGCCGCGAGGCGGCGGCCGTGCAAGCGTAATCAGTTTTCTGGGAGGATCAAATGGACCCGCTGCAAAACTTGCAAAATCTGGATCAGATCACCACCACCGCGATCGATCTCGGCATCAAGTTCGCGCCCAAGCTGCTGGTCGCGATCCTGATCCTGGTCGCCGGGTACTTCGCGGGCCGCTGGGCCGGCCGTGCGCTCGGGCGCGCTCTGGAGCGCGCCCACCTCGAGCCGCCCGTACGCTCGCTCCTCGCCCGGCTCACCGGGGTGCTGGTGTTCGCGCTTTTCGCGATCATGGCGCTGCAGAACCTGGGCGTGGAGCTGCTGCCGCTCGTTGCCGGTCTCGGCATCGCCGGCGCCGGGGTAGCGCTCGCGATGCAAGGCGTTCTCGGCAACGGTATCGCGGGGCTGACGATCATGGTGACGCGTCCCTTCAAGGTCGGCGACTTCATCTCGGTGGCGGGCGAGCAGGGCGCGGTGGAGGACATCACCCTCTTCAGCACCACGCTCGGGCACGCCGACATGTCGAAGGTGGTGATCCCCAACCGCAAGATCGTCGGCGAGATCCTGCACAACTACCACAGCATCCGGCAGCTCGGCATCGAGGTCGGTGTGTCCTACAAGACCGACGTCGTCGCCGCAGTGGAGACCATTCACGAGATCCTGCGCGCGAATCCCCGCGCGCTGAAGGATCCCGAGCCCGTCGTAGGCATCGCCAGGCTGCGCGATTCGTGCGTGGTGCTGGCGGTCGCCCCGTGGGTAGACGCGGCCGACTACGGCCCGGCGGGCGCCGAGATCAACCAGGCGATCCTCGAGGCGTTCCGCGCGCGGGACATCGTGATCCCCGCGCCGCAGCGCGAGGTGCGCGTGCTGTCGTCGACGGCTTATCTGGGAGACAGCGCGAAGGAGCGCTTCGCGAACCGCGACGCCGCTTAGCCTTCTAGTCGCACTGGGTGTATTCCCGGTTGTGCGATTGCAGGACGGCGTTGCCGCTCGAGCTGAGGCCAAGGCGCAGCGGCTGCGGCGTCCAGCTCAGTCCGTCGGCGGAGAGCTCGAGGGTTTCGTTCTGCACGCGCCACCTGGACGTCTTGCCGGGCGTCTGATTCACCAGGCCGTTCTGCATGAAGGCGAGGCGCTCCTTGGTGCGGTTGCCGCCGATGTCGTAGGCGAAGCTGCACCAGGCGTTGCGCGTGAGCGCCCGGCCGAGCTCGCCGTCCTGCACCGCCACCTTCGCCGGGAGCTTGGCGAGGCGCAGCTCTCGCGCTTTCTGCGGGTTGGGCTTGCCGCCGAGGTCCGATTCGGTGAGCACGATGCTGAGCTCGTCGCCGTCCAGGCGTCCGGTCAGGTAGAGCATGCCGAAGCTGTTGGCCGCGGTGCCGCGCAGCCCTTCGCTCTCGGCCCGCGCCTGCACCTGCAGGCTGCTGTTGCCGTGGCCGGTGAGGGTGCCGCTCACGCGCTTCTGCCCATCCTGCGTGAGGGTCAGCATGACGTTGCCGCCGGAAGCGTTCTTGGCGGTATACGTGCCGCCGTAGTTCTGGGCGAACGCGGAAGCGGAGGCGAAAAGAGCTGCGGACAGCAGAACGGCGCGGAGCATGGAAGCCTCCTTATCGATTTTCTCCATGCTACGCGCTGCCCACGCGGGCGCTTGCGGCATACGTCACGCCTCGCCGCACATGGCAGCCGCTAGCGCGGCAGAGCTTGCAGCACCCTTTCGCACGCGGCAATGCTGCGCAGGTGCGAGTCGCGCATTTTCGCGAATACGTCACGCGCCTCGGGGCCGAGCGTCGGCGCTGCCTCCTCGAAGCGCTTCACCGCCCACTTGAGCCCGCGCACCAGGTACGCGAGGCGCGCGCGTGGACCCTGCACCGCAACCGCCTTGTCGTAGAACTCGCCGGTGGCGTGGCTGTACGGCGTACCCGACTTCTCCAGCAGCTTGCCGATCAGCGCGCAATTGTGGGCTTCGTCGTTCTGGATCGCCCGCAGCACCTTCCAGGCCTCGCTCTGGCGAGGATGGTCTTCCATGAAGACCACCAGCGCCTTCGCGCCGGCGCGCTCGGCTTCCAGCATTCCGTTGAGGAAATCGTGCATGGCTACTTGAACAGGCCGCGGGCGCCTTCGATCACGCTTCTCGTGCCGTCTCTCAGCGTGCCGCTGGCGCGCGCGGCGAGGCCGGTGGCGCCGCTCGCGATCGATCCCCACACGGCCTCCACTACCTCGCCGGCCGAGGCGCCGTTCGACCTCTTTCCAACGTCGCGCAGGTGCACGTTTGGCATGGAGAGCGCGAGCGTATCGCCGAAGCGCACGCTTGCGTCGCGCACGTAGATGTGGTCGACGATGAATTTCCTGCCCGGGGCCTTGTCGGGGCTGCCTGGCCCGGCGAGCTTCGCGACCTCGGCGTCGATATGCCTCTGGATCGCGGTCAGGTTGTCGCCGCCCGCACCGATCTCGTAGCTGATGACCGGGCCCTCCAGGGCGATTTCCTTCACCCGGATCACGCTCGCGGTGAGGGTTGAATAGTCGATCGCGAGGCGCATCTCCCCCAGCGTGAGCGCGCGCGCGGACTTGTAGCCCGGCGGATTGCCCACCTCCAGCCCCGTGACGCTGCCCGTGCCGTCGACGGGCTCGAGCCTCACCCGCTTGACCTTGACCGTCACGCCGGTGAGCTGCGGGCCGAAGCCTTCGATGGCCCGCTTCACCAGCGCATCGCGCGACGCGTACAGCCACCACAGCCCGCCCACTGCGGCGAGCGTGACGCCGGCGGCGCCGAGCAGCACGACGGTGCGCAGTCTCACGCCGTCCTCAGTGCAGCTTCACGTACTCGTATTCCACCGGCAGGTTGTTGATGCCGCGCTCGGGCGGCGCGATCCAGGCCGCCATCTTGCCCGGCTGCGCCACCTTCTTCATCAGGGAGTGCACGAACGCCCTGTCAGCCTCCGAGGGGATCCAGCCCTCGAGCGATTTGGCAAAAAGCTCTTGGGAGATCAGCCTGCCCTGCGGATCGACGGGCAATCCCGCCCACGCGCCGATCGAGCGGCGGAAGCGCGTCGAGGGCAGGGTGAGGCGGGAAGCAAAGCCCGCGCGCTCGATCTGGCGGTTCCAGCGCTTGAGGCCGATCTCGCAGTCCTTGAGGTAGGACTCGCGCATCACCTCGTTCAGCGCGTTGAGCATCGGGACCTCCTGCTCGCCTTCGGGCGCAAGCAATTTCAGTGTTTTTTCTCTCAAGACGTGATCCTCGTACTGAGCTTCGTCGGGCCGGCCCTTGAGCCCCGAGGCGAAGTTGGCCGCCGAGTTCGACGAGATCTCCGAGCCGAACAGGTCGAGCGAGCTCGAGCACCAGAAGTTGAGGTACTTCTGCAGCAGCGGCAGGTCGACCGCGCCCGCGGCGCGGACCTTCGCCGGGTCGTCGGTGCCGATTTCCTTCATCACTTCGAGCGTGCGCTTCACCACGCGGCCGAGGCCGGTCTCGCCGACGAACATGTGGTGCGCCTCTTCAGTCAGCATGAAGCGGCAGGTGCGCGAGAGCGGATCGAACGCGCTTTCGGCGAAGCTCTTGAGCTGGTACTTGCCGTCGCGGTCGGTGAAGTAGGTGAAGCAGTAGAGCGAGAGCCAGTCGGAGATCGGCTCGTTGAAGGTGGTGAGGATGCGCGGCTTGTCGCGGTCGCCGGAATGGCGCGCGAGCAGCTCCTCGGCCTCCTCGCGGCCGTCGCGGCCGAAGTAGGCGTGCAGCAGGTACACCATCGCCCAGAGGTGGCGGCCTTCCTCGACGTTGATCTGGAAGAGATTCCTGAGGTCGTAGAGCGACGGGCAGCTGTGGCCGAGCAGGCGCTGCTGCTCCACCGACGCGGGCTCGGTGTCGCCTTGGGTGACGATGAGGCGGCGCAGCGTCGAGCGGTATTCGCCCGGCACCTGCTGCCACGCGGGCTCGCCCATGCGGTCGCCGAAGCCGATCTTGCGGTCCGCCACCGCGTCGGCGAGGAAGATGCCCCAGCGGTAGTCGGGCATGTGCACCGCGCCGTAGTGCGCCCAGCCTTGCGCGTCGACCGAGATCGCGGTGCGCAGGTACACGTCGGCGCTCTCGAAGTCGCTCGGGCCCATCTCGTGCCACCACTGCAGGAAATGCGGCTGCCAGTGCTCCAGCGCGCGCTGCAGCGTGCGGTCGCCGCCGATGTTGACGTTGTTCGGGATCTTTTCTGCGTAGTCGATGCTGCTCATTAGACGCGTTCCCAGTTGAATTTGGCCTTGGCGCCGGTCCCGTAGACCTTGAGCGCTCCTTGTTCCCCGACGGCATTCGGCCGCACGAAGATCCAGTTCTGCCACGCCGTGAGGCGGCCGAAGACGCGCGTGAGCATGGTCTCGGGGCCGGCGAAGCGCAGGCTCGCCTCCATGCCGGTGAGGGCATCGGGGGAGAGGCTCGCGCGCTCCTCGACGGCGAGGCGCACCTCGTCTTCCCAATCGATGTCGTCTGGCGCCGAGGTGACGAGCCCGAGGTTCGCCGCTTCCTTGGCGCTCACGCCTTCATTCATCGGCATAGTGGGCGCGTCGCCGCCGAAGCGGTTGTGGAGGCGCGACAGGCCGTTCGCCATCGGGTAGGCGCCGAAGTTGAGCGCCGACAGGGCGACCTTGGCGCCATTCTCCGCGTCGAGCATGTAGCTGCGGTCGGCCGCGAGCGCGAGCTCCATCAGCGTGCCGGCGAAGCACGAGCCGGGCTCGATCAGCGCGAAGATCGAGCGCGAAGACACGTCGAGGCGCGACAGTGCGCGGCGCAGGTAGCCGAGCGTCTCGCGCACGAACCAGTCCTTGCGGTGCTCTTGCAGCAGGGCGTCGAGCTCGAGCGCACGCGCGAGCTCGCCTTTCGTCTTCAGCAGCCACAGGCCGATGTCGAGGTGGTTGTGGCGCAGGTCCAGGATCGCGCGGTCGAGCTCGCGCGCGAGCCGCAGCGGATACCAGTCGGCGCTGCGCTCCAGCCTTGCGCTCTCGGGGCCCCTGAGGGTGATGCTGGCGGTTCGCGTCTCCTTGTCGACCTCGATTTCAAGCAGTCGATTTGCGCCGAGCGGATCCAGGGAAACGCCTTGCCCTCCCGGGCGGTCGGACTGCTCGGCGAGCGCGAGCGCGCGCGCCCTCACCACCTGGGCGAACTCCTGCGGCTTGGCGACGTGGTCGACGAGCTTCCACTGCTTCGCTCGGTCGGCGCGCACGCCCTCGGCGGTGGTGCAGAAGAGGTCGGCCAGGTCTCTTCTGACTTTTCTCTTGTCGATGATCCGGGTCAAACCTCCGGTACCCGGAAGGACGCCGAGGAGCGGCACCTCGGGCAGGCTCACGGTGGAGGAGCGGTCGTCGACCAGCGCGATCTCGTCGCAGGCGAGGGCGAGCTCGTAGCCGCCGCCGGCGGTGGTGCCGTTCAGCGCGGCGAGGAACTTGAGCCCGGACCCGGCGCTCGAGTCCTCGATGCCGTTGCGCGTCTCGTTGGTGAACTTGCAGAAGTTCACTTTCCAGGCGTGGCTGGAAGTGCCCAGCATGTAGATGTTGGCGCCCGAGCAGAACATGCGGCTCTTGGCGCTCGTGATCACGACCGCCCTTACCTCCGGGTGCTCGAAGCGGATGCGGTTGAGCGCGTCGTGCAGCTCGATGTCGACGCCGAGGTCGTAGCTGTTGAGCTTGAGCTTGTAGCCCGGCACCAGGCCCTTGTCCTCGGCGACGTCGAGCGCGAGCGTGGCAAGCGCGCCGTCGAACGAGAGCTTCCAATGGTTGTAGCGGTCGGGCCGGGTTTCGAAGGAGATCATGGCAGCGCCTTGCGCAGTTCCTGCAGCGTTTGTCTCACAGTCCTGCCGCTGGTGTCGAGCGCGAGCGGTGCGCGCGCGTAGGCGCGCTCGCGGTCGGCGAGCAGCCTGCGGATCTCTTCGAGCGCGGCCGAGCGGCCCTGCAGCCTGCCGGAGAACGGGCGCATGTCGCCCTGGGCGACGACGCGTGACATGTGCTCCTGCGGCGAGGCCTTGAGCCAGACGCAGAAGCAGCGCTCGAGCAGGAGCTCGTAGGTCGAGGGGTCGGTGACCAGCCCACCGCCGGTCGCGATCACCGCGCGCTCGTTCTCGTCGAGCACCCGCTCGAGCGCGCGGCGCTCGAAGCGGCGGAACGCGTCCTGCCCGTACAGGGCGAATACCTCGCCGAGCTTGGCGCCGGCCTCCTTTTCCACCTCGCGGTCGAGCTCGACGAAGGGCACGCCGAGCGCCTGGGCGAGCTTCGCGCCAAGGGTCGACTTGCCGGCGCCGCGCAGGCCGATGAGCGCGACGCGCGCGCTGCGCGCCGCCCCTTCCTCGCGCACCAGCTCCTCCACCGACACGCGCATGGCGCGCGCCACGCGCCGCAGGAGCAGCACCGAGATGTTGCCGCGGCCGGCCTCGAGCTGCGCGAGGTAGCGCTCGGAGACGCCGGAGGCCTCGGCGAGGAGGCGCCGCGTCATGCCGTGGGCGTTCCTCCAGGCGCGCACGCGCTCGCCGAGGCGGCCGAGGTAGAGCGCGTCCTGCGCTTCGGTGGGGAGGGGCGCATTCATGGGTGGGCATGAACTATAGTGCTTGACGGAGATTGTATTCGTGCACTATAGTGAATGTCAATGCGAATCTACATCCTGGTCGGCACCATGACCGGCACGGCGCAGCTTTGCGCCCAGGAGATGGAGCTCGCCCTCGACGACGGCGAAACGCAGGTCGCGACGCTGATGATGGACCAGCTCGACAGCTCGGTATTCGAGAAGGAGCGCTCCCGAGCAGGGGTGTTCCTCATCTGCACCTCCACCTACGGCCAGGGCGACGTCCCCGACAACGCCCGCTCCCTCTACGAGGACCTTAAGGCGAGGCGCCCGGACCTCTCCCACGTGCTCTATGGCGTGTTCGGCCTGGGCGACCGCACCTACGCCGAGACCTTCAATTTCGGCGGCAAGCGCTTCGACGAGCTTCTCGCCGAGCTCGGCGCCCGCCGCGTCGGCGAGCGGCACATGCACGACGCCTCGAGCGGCGTGCTGCCCGAGGAGACCGCGCTCGAGTGGTGCCAGGAGTGGCTCGCCAAAGTGAAGGACTGCGTCGCGGCGGGTTGACACGCTGTCGCCCGCCCCCCTATAGGAAAATGAGGGGCACGCGTTTTGCATCTGCGCGGATATGCGCACCGCGCTCAAGTGGACTGTCGGCGTCGTGCTGGCGCTCCTCGTGGCGCTCGCGCTCTTCATCTCGTTCGGGCTGAACACCCTGCGGGGGCCGATCAGCCGCGCGGTGACCAACGCCACCGGCCGCGAGCTCGTCATCGACGGCAAGATCCGCGCGGTGTGGAGCTGGCTCCACCCGCGCTTCCGCGTGGAAAAGGTGACCTTCGCCAATGCCGACTGGGCCAAGGAGGACTATCTCTTCAGCGCGGACGCGGTGGAAGCCGAAGTCCGCCTGCTGCCGCTCCTGGGCGGATTCATAGTGCTGCCGCAGGTGCGCCTCGAGGGCGCCGAGGTGAACCTGGAGCAGGACGAGCAGGGGCGGCGCAACTGGATCCTCGACGCCCAGCGCGACAAGGAGAAAAAGGACTCGCGCGTGTCCATCGAGCTCCTGACGCTCGACCAGGGCCATCTCAGCTATGCCGATGCGGCGCTCGACATCGACCTCCAGGCCGATCTCAACACCGACGGGAGCGGGGTGGTCTTTGCGGTGGTCGGCACCTATCAGGGGCTCGACCTTTCGGCCTCGGGGCATTCCGGCCCGGTCCTGTCGCTGCGGGACGAATCCAGTCCTTTCCCGCTGAAAGCGGAAGCCAGGATCGGTGACACCCAGGTAAAAGTGGACGGCACGATTACCGGCCTGGTCGGGCTCAAGGCGATCGACACCCACGTCTCGGTGAGCGGCAAGACGATGGAGGAGCTCTACTGGATCGTGAACGTGGCGCTGCCTTCGACCAAGCCCTACAGCACCACTGGTCACCTGACCCGGAAAGGCACTTTGGTGCGCTACGACGACTTCACCGGTAAGGTGGGCGGCAGCGACATTGCGGGGTTCCTCCAGGTCGACACCGCCGGCAAGCGCCCCGTCATGCAGGGCGATTTGCAATCCAAGGTCGTCGACCTCGCCGACCTCGGCGTCATCGTCGGCACCGAAGAGCCCAAGGAAGACGGCGTGCTGCCCGACAAGCCGTTCGATCCGGCGCGCTGGGACAGCGTCGACGCCGACGTGCGCGTCAAGGCCGGCACCATCCGCCGCCCCGAGTCATTGCCGCTGCAGAATCTTTCCGCGCGCATCCAGATGAAGGACCGCGTGCTGACGCTGAACCCGCTCGAGTTCGGTATCGCGGGCGGCAAGTTCGCCGGCCCGGTCACGCTCGACGGCCGCAAGGAGACGATCCTGGCGGACCTGCAAATGCGGGTGCAGAAGCTGCAGCTGGGGCAGCTCTTTCCCACGATCCAGAGCAACAAGGCCTCGGTTGGCGACATCAGCGGCCTGGTGGAGCTCAAAGGCGCCGGCAACTCGGTGGCGCAGATGCTTGGGAGCTCGAACGGCAAGATCGGCTTCTTCATGGACGGCGGCGAGATCAGCAAGTTCATGATGGAGCTGGTGGCGATGGACGTGTGGGGCGTCGCCAAGGTCAAGCTGCAGGGCGACAAGCCGGTCGAGGTGCGCTGCGCCGTGGCCGACTTCAACGTCAAGGACGGCGTCATGAACACCAACGCCTTCCTGTTCGACACCGCGGTGGTCAAGATCGAGGGCGGCGGCACGATCAACCTCAAGACCGAGGAGATGAACCTCAAGCTCAATCCCCGGCCCAAGGACTCGAGCGTCGCGTCGCTCAATTCGCCGGTCTACGTGCGCGGCACCTTCGGTCATCCCAAGCCGATGCCGGACGTGCCGCGGCTCGCGGCCAAGGGCGTGGGCGCGGTGCTGATGGGCATCATCAATCCGCTGCTCGCGGTGCTGCCGCTCGTCAAGGAAGGCAAGGGCGAGGACAGTCCGTGCAACCAGCTCGTGGCCGAGGCGACCAAGCTGAAGAAGGAGGCCGCCCGGGTGCCCGCTACGGCGTCTTCTTCAGACCGATCAGCCGCATCAGGCGCGACAGCGCCGCGTCCTCTTTCGAAACGAGATCGCTGAACTGCGCGGCCGGCAGGAACGCCGGGCGCACGCCGAGGTTCTCGGCGCCTTTCTGGAATTCCTGCGACTCCACCGTGCGGCGGATCGCTTCCTCGAGCGCGCCGATCGCCGCGCGCGGCGTGCCGCGCGGCACGGCGATGCCGCGCCAGGCTTCGAGCGACACGTCGATGCCTTGCTCGCGCGCCGTCGGCACGTCCGGAAGCGCGGGGTCGCGATTCGGAATCAGCGCGGCGAGCAGGCGCACCTGGCCCTGCTTCACCGGTGCCGACAGGGCCGCCGGCAGCTGCACCACGGCGTCGACGTGGCCGCCGAGCAGGCTCGGCACGACCTGCGCCGCGCCGAAGGGCACTTCGTTCACCTCGGCGCCCGCCGCACTGAAGAGCGCCGCGAGCGAGATGTGCGTGTGGCTGCCGATCCCCGAGTGGCCGACGCTCACGGCCTTCGGCTTCGCTTTCGCCTCGGCGACGAGATCGTTCAATGTCTTCCAGCGCGCGTCGGCGCGCACTGCGACCACCACCGACTCGACCAGCACCCGTGCCACGGCGTCGAACGCCTGGTAGTCGAACTCGAGCTGGCCGGAATGGTAGGTGGTCGAGATCGAGTTGGAGTTCCACACCAGCGAATAGCCGTCGGGCTTCTGCCCGTGAACGTACTTGTAGCCGATCGCACCGCCCGCGCCCGGCCGGTTCACCACCAGCACGCGCTGTCCCAGGTGCTTCGACATGCCGTCGGCGAGCATGCGCGCGGTCACATCGGCCGAGGTGCCCGCCGGGAACAGCACCGTGATCTCGATCGGCCCGCGATGGGGAAATGCGGGTTCTTGCCCCTCCACGTTCAAAGCCACGAGCCCTGCAAGGGCAAGCAAGGCAGTAACAAAGCGTTTCATGCCAGGATTTCCTTCACTTCGACGCGTCGTCCTTCCCGCGCCGAACGGATGCCGGCCAGGATGACAGCGAGCGAGGCGGTAGCGCGCTCGCCGTCCATTTCCGGCTCGCCGTCGCCGCGCGCCGCCCGCAAGAACTCCTCGAGCTCCTCGACCAGGGTGTCGTTCTTCTCGGCGGGTACCGGGGTCGCGGTCTTGGTCCCTCGCCTGAGGACCCGCAGGCCCTGATGCAGCTCGTAAAGCGCAGTGGCTTCCTTGCCGTAGATGTTCATCAGGTAGTACTCGGAGGCCGAGGCGTAGCTGGCGTTGAGCGTTGAGAGCGCGCCGTTCTCGTGCTCGAGCACGAGGCTCGCGACGTCGGGATTGTCCCCGGGCAGGACGAGGCGCGCGAACTGCCCGCTCACCGCCTTGACCGGACCGAGCAGGTACTCGAGGACGTCCGTGTAGTGGATGCCGATCTGCAGCATCACGCCGCCCGGCATGCCCTCGGCTGTGTAGCGCCAGGAATTCAGATCGATCTGCCCCAGCCGGTCGCGGCTGATGTTCGCTTCCGCATTGACCAGCTTTCCGAACTCGCCGATTCGCTGCTTGATCCAGCGGAAATGGCTTTCCCGGCGGCGTTGATACCCTAGCGCGAGCACGACCTTCGCCCTGCGGCAGGCCTCGGTGAGGGCGCGCGCGTCGGCGACCGTGTTGGCGATCGGCTTGTCGAGAAACACGTGCTTGCCGGCCTCGGCCGCGGCGCGCGTGGTCTCCAGGTGGGCGGCGTTCGGGGTGGTGTTGACGATCGCCTCGATCGTGCGATCGGCGAGCACCGCCTCGTACGAGGGATAGGCGCGGCAGCCGTACTTGGCGGCGAACTTGTCGCGCTTCTCGGCCGAACGGGTATAGCAGCCGGCGATGGTGAGCTTGCCCGAGCGCTTGATCGCGTCGCCGAGCACGTCGGACCACCATCCCATGCCGATGCACGCGACTTTCATTTCGGGTCTTTCAAGAGAGGGATGCCGCGGCTTCCTGCGCCACGCGCTCGTCGAATTCCCAGTTACCGCCGGCGACGCCGACGCCGCCGATGCATTCGCCGCCGGCCATGATCGGCGCGCCGCCTTCCATCGCGGTCCAGCGCTCCGGGCCGGCGGCGAGCGCCAGGCCGAGCGCGTGGGCGACGTCGAGCGCCTGGCCGACCGCGCCTTTGGATCCGGTGGCGCGCTTGTTGGACGCGGCGCATACCGCCTTCGTGGTGGCCGAGTGGACGGTATGGAATTTGCCGCCTTCCATGCGCTCGAGCGCGAGCAGGTGCCCGCCGGCGTCGACGACCGCGACCGTGACCGCGATGCCGGACTCTTTCGCCCGAGCGAGCGCCGTGTCGAGCGCCTTGCGCGCGCCCGCCGTCGTAAGGCGCTTTCCATCTGCGACGTACATGCGTTCCTCCTCGTTATATATTAGTGCATGCCGCTTTCGCACATCGAGCATTTCCTGGTCGCGGCCGACGACATCGACGCCACGCGCGACTGGTACGCGCGCGTGCTCGGCATGCGTTCCGGGCCGCACCCCGACTTCGGCTTTCCTGTGCACTGGATGTACCTCGGCGACACCGATGTGGTGCACATCGGGCCGAGCGCGAAAAGCGCGGATGAGAACCAGAAAAGGTACCTTGGTCGGACGTCGGGCAAAAAAGACCAGGAAGAAGGCACCGGCGCCATCGACCACATCGCTTTCCGGGCGACGGGATTGCGCGCCATGATTGACCATCTGCAAAAAGAGAGAATCGCCTTCAGCCGCCGGCGCGCGAGCGGCCAGGCGCTGTTCCAGCTTTTCTTCTACGACCCGAACGGCATCAAGATCGAGCTCAATTACGACGCCGCCGAAGCCGACGGCGTCGAGGCCGAGGTCGTGGCGGCCGACTTTACTCGGCGCTGAGCAGCAGCGCCGCGATGCCGGCGACGCCGGCGGGCAGCGCGTAGCGCTCGAGGAGTCCGGCCTGGCCGCGGGCGAGAACGCTCACAGGGATGTCGGTGCGCGCGATCACGCCGTGCGCGATCGACGGGTTGATCCAGCGCAGCCACTGCGGGTGGCGGCCGACGCCCATCATGATCTCGTCGACCTGCTCGCGCTCGGCGACCGCGGCGATTCGCTCGGCGGGGCGGCCGACTTCCGTGAACGCTCGCCAGAGCAGCCGCGTGTGCGACAGCGCCTCGATCGCCTTGGCCATCGCGAGCTGGCTGCGCTCCTGGCGCAGCAGGTCGCGCGCGCGGCGGCTCGAGAACTGCGCGATGTGCCGGTGAAAGCGCGGCTGGACGTTGAGGAGCAGGACTTCGATCTCCACGCCCGAGGCGCCGAGGGCGCGCAGGTGCGCGATCGGGGCGAGCGCGACGCTGGAAGCATCGACCGGGACGAGAACCTTCATTGCACGGCCTCCTTTCGAGAGTCTTGCCGCGCGGCGGCGGCCTTGCGGTTGCGCAGCCATGCGAGACCCAGCACGCCGCCGATGACGACCACGAAAAGCAGCGTCCTGAGCCCCGAGCGCGAGTCGAGCAGCTCCTGCAGCAAAGGCTCGTCGGCGAGCATCTTGGCGGCGGTCCAGGCGAGCACCGCGCCGCCGACGTAGAGCAGCCCGGGGAAGCGCTCGAGCCAGTCGAGGATCAGGGTCGATCCCCAGACCACGATCGGGATGCTGATGACGAGGCCGGCGACGACGAGCAGCACGCTGCCCTGAGCCGCCCCGGCCACCGCGAGCACGTTGTCGAGGCCCATCACCGCGTCGGCGACGACGATGGTGCGCATCGCGCTCCAGAAGCCGCTCGCCGCGGTGACCTCGTGGTCCTTGCCGCCGTCGTCCCCCGCGAGCAGCCGGTAGGCGATCCAGACGAGCAGCACCCCGCCCGCGCCCATGAGCCCGGGGACCTCGAGCAGCCACAGCACCGCGACCGTGAGGCTCGCGCGCACCACCACCGCGCCGACCGTGCCCCAGACGATGGCGCGGCGCTGCACGGACTTGGGAAGATTGCGGGCGGCGAGGGCGATCACGATGGCGTTGTCGCCGGCGAGCACCAGGTCGATCACGACGATCGCAGCGAGGGCGGACCAGAATTCGGGGGTAACGAGCATGCAGCCGATTCTGTCGGCGCCGCCGCCGGAAGAAAAATGACGTTGTGCGATGGGAACTATTGCGAATCGCAATGTGACGAAATCGGGGTCAGACCCCAAAAAAGAAGAATCGGGGTCTGACCCCGATTTCCGAATTCCTGTATGCTTCCTTTACCCGCAGGGGAGTAGCTTTCCGCGGGGTGATCGTCAAGCCGGAGAACATCCCCGGTCACCCCGGCAGCGCCGCAACGGCGCTGCAAGCGAGACCTCGGTTACCGAACAGGAGCCGAGATGTCCCGCGCGCATCCGCGTCGATTCTTCCGCCATGGGCTGCTGTCGCAGCTTCTCGTGTTCGAGGCCGTCGCCCGCCTCGGCAGCGTCACGCGCGCGGCCGAGGAGCTGCACCTCGCCCAGCCGACCGTGTCGCTTCAGCTGAAGAAGCTCGCGTCGACGCTCGAGGTGATGCTGTTCGAGCACCAGGGGAGAGGCCTGCGCCTCACCGGCGCCGGACACACGCTGCTCGAGACCTGCCACGAGTTGGTCCACTGTCTGGTTCGCGCGGACGCCAAGCTCGCGGCGTTCAGGCGCGCGAAGGCCGAGCACCTGCGCATTGCCGCGGACTCGGAGGTGCGCGGGGTCGCGGCCGAGCTCATCGCCGCCTTTTGCGCTCGCCACCCCGGCGCCCAGGCGACCCTGCATGTCGCCGGGCGTCCCGAGCTTCTCTCGCGGCTCGCCGAGGGCAGCGACGACGTCTATGTCCTGGGGCGCTGGAGCATCGTGCATCCGAGCGGCCGCCCGCCCGGCGCGCTGGCCGAGCTTTTCCTGCGCGAGGCGGTGCTAGGCGCGGTGCCGGGGATCGAGAGCGTCGCGCAATCCGTCGCCGAGCAGGTTGAAAGAAAGGACCAGCAGGAAGATCGATAGGCCAGGCCAGATCGCGATCCACGGCGCCTGGTCGACGTAGTTGCGCGCGGTATTAAGCATGCTTCCCCAGCTGGGCACGGGGGGTTGTTGTCCCAAACCCAGGAACGACAGGCTGGCCTCGGCGATGACGGCCGCGGCGATCGCGAGGGTCGCCTGCACGATGAGCGGCGCCACGATGTTGGGGAAGATGTGCCGCAGCGCGATGCGCAGGTGCGGATTGCCGAGCGCGCGCGCCGCTTCGACGTAATCCTCCGACTTGGCCGCCAGCACCTGCGCGCGCGTGAGCCGGATGAACACCGGCGTGGCGGAGATGCCGATCGCGATCATCGCGTTGGTGAGGCTCGGGCCGAGGAAAGCGGCGAGCGCGATGGCGAGGATCAGGAACGGGCAGGCGAGCATGGCGTCCGTGATGCGCGAGATCAGCGCGTCGGCCCATCGGCCGAGGTAGCCCGCCGCCATGCCGATCGGCACGCCGAGGGCGAGCGAGATCGACACCGACACCACGCCCGCGAGGATCGAGGCGCGCGCACCCCAGATGATGCGCGAGAGCACGTCGCGCCCCAGCTCGTCGGAGCCGAACAGGTGCGCCGCGCCCGGCGCGCCGCGCACCTCGCTCCAGCTCGTCGCCAGGGGATCGTACGGCGCGAGCCAGGGCGCGAGCACGGCGGTGAGGACGAAGAACACCACCACTGTGAGCCCGAACATCGCGCCGCCGCGACGGCGCAGACGTTTCCAGGTTTTTCCTCCTGGCTTGGGCTCTGCATCTTGAAAAACAACGGCCGCCATCAGTGCCTCATCCGCGGGTTGACGAAGAAGTACGCCAGATCGGCCAGCAGGTTGAGCATGATGTAGACGGTGGCGGTGAAGAGCACTACCCCCTGCACAACGGAATAGTCGCGGTTGAACACCGCGTCGACGATCAGCTTGCCGAAGCCGGGAATGGTGAAGACCTGCTCGGTGAGCACCGCGCCCGAGAGGAGGGTGCCGAATTCGAGGGCGCCGAGGGTGATGATGGGGATCAGGGCATTGCGCAGCGCGTGCTTCAACACCACCACCCTTTCATCCAGTCCCTTCGCTCTGGCCGTCCTGACGTAATCCGAAGAAAGGACTTGGAGCATCGCGCTGCGCGTATGGCGCATCAGGACCGCGGCGATTGCGTTGCCCAGTACGAACGCCGGCATGATCATCGCCGCCAGGTTGGCCCCCAGGTCTTCGAACGGGCTGACGTAGCCCGACGCCGGCAGCCAGCCGAGCTGCACCGCGAAGACCAGGATGAGCAGGATGCCGAGCCAGAAGTTCGGTGTCGACAGCCCCCATAGCGCGAACACGTTGGCGCCGTAGTCCCACCAGGTGTCTCTCTTCACCGCCGAAATCACGCCCGCGGTCACGCCGATCACGAGCGCGATCAGCATCGCCATCGTGGCGAGCTGGATCGTCACCGGCAGCTTCTCCAGGATGAGCTCGGTGACCGGCTTCTGGATGCGCACCGAGTCGCCGAGGTCGCCTTTCAGGACGCCCGAGGCCCAGTACCAGTAGCGCACCGGCAGGGGCTCGTCGAGATGAAATTTCTGTCTTAGATACCGAATTGCCTCCGGATCGCGCTCTTCGCCCGCAAGCGCGGTGGCCGGATCGCCGGGAAGGAGCTGCTGCAGCCCGAAGATCAGGACCGAGACGAAGAACAGCGTCGGGACGATCGTCGCGAGGCGCTGCAGCAGGAAGCGAAGCATCTCAGTTCATCTTCAAACCCTGGACGCGGACCATGCCATCGGGAACGGTGCGCAGCCCGGTGAGCTTGGCGTTGTGCGCCCACAGCCAGTTGCGGTGGAAGAGATAGATGATGGGGCGGTCCTTCGCCACGTTCTGCGCCACGGTCTCGTAGAGCTTGGCGCGCTGCGCGGGGTCGAGCGTGACGCGCGCCTTCTCGATCGCTTCGTCGGCCTCGGGCTTGCACCAGCCGGAGTTGTTGAGTGGCCCCTTGCAGGCGAGAAAGATGTGGAGGTTGCCGTCGGGGTCGGCGCGGCCGCTCCACGCCAGGAGGTACGCCTCGAACTGGCCCTGGTCGGCGAGCTTGAGCGAGGCCGCGAACTCGGTCGACTGGATCTTGACGTCGAAGCCCGCGTCCTTGGCCATCGCCTGGATGACCTGCGCCATGCGCTGCGCGTCGGAGGCGGTCGGCGTCATCAGGGTGAAGCTCGGGTTCGGCACGCCGGCCTCCCTCAGGAGCTGCTTCGCGCGCTCGAGGTTGCGCTTGGGCACCGGCACCGACTTCGCGTAATAGCGGTTGTTCGGCGCCACCCACTGGTTGCCGGGCTGCGCCTCGCCTTCCATCGCCACCCGCACCAGCGCGTCGCGGTCGAGCGAGAGCTCGAAGGCCTCGCGCACGCGCGCATCCTTGCCGAGCGGGTTCTTCTGCGCCAGGTCGCTCTTGCCGATGTTGATGGTGATCCCCTGGTAGCCGAGCTCGACGATCTTGGCGATGCGGAAGCGGCGGTCGTTCTTCAGCTGCGGCACATCCGAGGGCTGCAGGCGCTCGATGAAGTCGAGCTGGCCGGAGCGCAGGTTGGCGAGGCGCACGGTGGCGTCCGGGATCGGCTGGTAGACGATGCGATCGAAGTGGATCTCGCCCTTGTTCCAGTAGTTCGGGTAGCGCTCGAGCACGATGCGGTCCTGGGCGATCCGCTCCACGAAGCGGAACGGGCCGGAGCACACCGGCTTCGCGCCGAACTTTTCGCCCGTGGCCTGCGCCGCCTTCGGCGACACCATCATCCCGGCGCGGTCGGTGAGCACGGTGAGGAGCGGCGCGAACGGCGCGGAGAGGTTGATGCGCACGGTCGACGCGTCCACCGCGTCCACGCTCGAAATCACTGAAAGCTCGCCCTTGCGGTTCGAGCCCGGCGTGTCCCGGTGGCGCTCGAGGTTGAACTTCACCGCCCGCGCGTCCATCTTCTCGCCGTCGTGGAAGGTGACGCCGTTCCGCAGCTTGAGGGTGAGCGACTTGTTGTCCGCCGACCATTCGTACGAAGTCGCGAGCTGCGGCACGACGTTGAGCTTCTCGTCGAGGTCGAAGAGCTTGTCGCACAGGCCGGCGAAGACGATGCGCCCGACGAAGGTGCGGGCCATGGTCGGGTCGAGGATGTCCGGGTCTTCGGCGAGGCCGATGCGCAGCGTCTGGCCTTGTACGGTCGAAGCGAACAAAAGCAGGACGAACGCCTGTCGGATCCTCATCATCTCCTCCGGAAGTGGGCCTGTAGCTTAGCAAGGCGCGGATTAGCCGGGGCGGCCGTGCGCGCGGATTCGAAGGGGATTTCGCTCCAGAAGTGGCACGCCGTCGCGTGTCCCTGCGCCTCGACGAGCGGCGGCTCTTCCGCGCGGCAGCGCTCGCGCGCATGGGGGCAGCGGGTGTGGAAGCGGCAACCGGCAGGCGGCGCATAGGCGCTTGGCACGTCACCCTGGAGCGGCGTGCGGCTCGCGCGCGCGGCGCTCGGGTCAGGCACGGGCACCGAAGCGAGCAGGGCGCGGCTGTAGGGATGGCGCGGCTCGGAGAAGAGGCCGCGCGCGTCGGCCAGCTCGACGATCTTGCCGAGATACATCACCGCCACGCGCGCCGCGATGTGCCTCACCACCGCGAGGTCGTGGGCGATGAAGATGTAGGCGAGCCCCAGGCGCCGCTGCAGGTCCATCAGCAGGTTGATGACCTGCGCCTGCACGGAGACGTCGAGCGCCGACACCGGCTCGTCGCAGACGATGAGCCGCGGCTCGACCGCGAGCGCGCGGGCGATGCCGATGCGCTGGCGCTGCCCGCCCGAGAACTCGTGCGGGTAGCGATTCGCGTGCTCAGGTGCGAGACCAACGAGCCTTAGAAGTTCCTCCACCCGTTGCTTTTCCTTCCCTTTGGCCAATCCATGGAGGAAGAGCGGCTCGGCCAGCATGGCGCTTACCGTCATGCGCGGGTTGAGCGAGCTGTAAGGGTCCTGGAAGATCACCTGCATCTCCCGCCGCAGCGAGCGCAGCTCGCGCTCGCCGAGCGCCGAGAGCTCGCGGCCGTCGAACCACACCCGTCCCGAGGTCGGCTCGATCAGGCGCAGCACGAGGCGCCCGGTGGTCGACTTGCCGCAGCCCGATTCGCCGACCAGGGCGAAGGTCTCCCCCGGATGGACCTCGAAGCTCACGCCGTCGACTGCCTGGATGCCGCCGCGGAAGTGCTTCACCAGGCCCTCGGCGCGAAGCAGCGGTTTCACAGCGGCGCCCTCCAGCATGCTGCGAAGTGGCCTTTTCGTATCTCAGTGAGGGGAGGAGGGGTGGAAAAACATTTCTCGATCGCGAAAGGGCAGCGCGCATGGAAGCGGCACCCCGCTGGCATCGCCGCGGCATCGGGCACGGTGCCTTCGATCGCCGAGAGCCGCTGCTGCTCGAGGTCGAGGCGCGGGATCGAGCCGAGCAGGCCGATGGTGTAGGGATGATGCGGCTCGGAGAAGAGCGCGGCGGCTGCGCAGCGCTCGACGATCTGCCCGGCGTACATCACGATCACGTCGTCGGCGAGCTCGGCGATTACGCCGAGGTCGTGGGTGATGAGGACGATCGCGGTGCCGAGCTCCGAGCGCAGCGCGCGCATGAGCTCCAGGATCTGCGCCTGGATGGTGACGTCGAGCGCGGTGGTGGGCTCGTCGGCGATCAGGAGCCGCGGGTTGCAGGCGAGCGCCATCGCGATCATCACGCGCTGGCGCATGCCGCCCGAGAGCCGGTGCGGGTAGTCGCGCGCGCGGCGCTCCGGCGACGGAATGCGCACGCGGCGCAGCATCTCGATCGCCTCGTCCTTCGCTTCCTTCCGGCTCCGGCTTCCATGCCGCAAGAGCGTCTCGGCGACCTGGTCGCCGACGGTGAACGCCGGGTTGAGCGAGGTCATCGGCTCCTGGAAGATCATCGAGAGCCGTGCGCCGCGCAGCTCGCGCAGCCGCGCCGGCGGCAGCTTCAGCAGGTCCTCGCCCTCGAAGCGCACTTCCCCGGCGACGATGCGCCCGGGCGGCTGCGGCACCAGCCCCATGATGCTGAGGGCGGTGACGCTCTTGCCGCAGCCCGACTCGCCGACGATGCCGAGTGTGCGGCCGCGCTCGAGGCTGAAGTCGACGCCGTCCACCGCCCGCACCTCGCCGTCGTCGGTGTCGAAGACGGTGGTGAGACCCTTTACATCAAGAAGCGCTGCGCGATCGGGCATGCCGGGAGATCTCCTCCTCGATCGCCTGGCGGTCGAGGAGGCCCCACGGCCGCGCCTTGCTCGGGCCGCAGGCCATGAAGGGGATGAAGCGCTCGTGCGCCTTCTCGTACAGGCGGCGCAGCTCGGCGAGGGGCTCGGCGTGGTCGTCGACCCGCAGGCTCAATTGCGGATACGCCTCGGTCGAATGGATGAGGAGCGCCGCCGACTGCTTGCCGCGCTTGTCGCCCCCCGCGGCTTCGCCCGCCTCGAGCGCCGCGAGTAGGCGTTCTGCAAATAAACCGGTTTGTTGTTCAAAAGTCTTTGCGGTTTCCTCGATGACACGGGGACCGGCGAGCATGTTTCCGGCAACCGAAAAGCCTTCGCCCGCAGTCGCGCCGCACCAGTCGATGCAGCTCTTCCCGGTGTGCTGGCCGATGCGGCCGGCGGCGTCGATGACGTGGAGCTGGCGCTGCTCGCGCCCTTCGTCGGGGGAGATGAGGCGCCGCACCACGGTCTCGGCAGGCAGGCCTTCGCGCAGCAGCTTCAGTCCCTGGGCGCCGTAATGCGGATTGACGAGCGCCTGGGTCGAGAGCGCGCCGACCCCGCTCTCGGCGTGCGGGCACAGGGCGCCGACGGCGAAGAAGCGCGTCGCGATCGCGACCCCGAACGCGCCGCTCGCGGGATCGCGCGCGATGATCGACCAGGTCATGGGCGGCGATGATAACCCGAGGGTTAGAATGTGCCGCCATGCTCGAGCTGCCGCGCGACTACAACGCCGCCGTGGACCTCGTCGGCCGCAACGCCGGCCGAGGCGCCAAGGTCGCCTACGTCGACGACGGCGGGACCTGCACCTACGCCGAGCTCGCCGCGCGAGTCGACCGCGCCGCGAACGCGCTGCTCGCGATGGACCTGCGGCGCGAAGACCGTATCGGCATCGCGATGCTCGACAGCGCCGACTGGGTGGCGCTGTTCCTCGGCGCCATCAAGGTGGGGATCGTGCCGGTGGCGATGAACACGCTGCTCACCCCGAAGGACTACGAGTACCAGCTCCGCGACAGCCGCTCGCGGGCGCTGTTCGTCTCCGAGCCGCTGCTCAAGAGCTTCGAGGGCATCAAGTGCCCCGATCTCCAGCGCGTCGTTACGCATTCCGCCTTCAAAGAATTACTTTCTCAGGCAAAACCCAAAGCGCAAGCCGCACCCACCACGCGCGACGACATCTGCTTCTGGCTCTACTCGTCGGGCTCGACCGGGGCGCCGAAGGGGACGGTGCACCTGCACTCGCATCTCATCGCCACCGCCGAGCTCTACGCCAGGCCGATTCTCGGCATCCGCGAATCCGACGTGGTGTTCTCGGCGGCGAAGCTGTTTTTTGCGTACGGACTCGGGAACGCGCTCACCTTCCCGATGGCGGTCGGCGCCACGACCGTGCTGATGGCCGAGCGCCCGACGCCGGACGCGGTGTTCAAGCGGCTGGTGGAGAAGCGTCCCACCATTTTTTATGCCGTTCCGACGCTCTACGCGGCTCTGCTGGCTTCATCAAGTTTTCCGGAAAAATCAAAGCTTGGGCTGCGCATGTGCACCTCGGCAGGCGAAGCGCTGCCTGAAGGTCTCGGCAAGCGCTGGACCGAGCGCACCGGAGTCGAGATTCTCGACGGCATCGGGTCGACCGAGATGCTGCACATCTTCATCTCCAACCGGCCGGGCGAAGTGCGCTACGGCACCACCGGGAAGCCGGTGCCCGGCTACGAGGTGCGGCTCGTCGATGACCACGGCAACGTCATCGCCAAGCCGGGCGAGCTCGGCGAGCTGCAGATCAGCGGGCCGACCTCGGCGATCATGTATTGGAACCAGCGCGAGCGCACCAAGAACACCTTCCAGGGTCCGTGGACGCGTAGCGGGGACAAGTACAGCTTCGATTCGGAGGGCTACTACACGTACGGCGGGCGCTCCGACGACATGCTGAAGGTAAGCGGCATCTACGTCTCGCCGGTCGAGGTCGAGGCCGCGCTGATCACGCACGACGCGGTGCTCGAGGCGGCCGTGGTCGGCGCGGAGGACGAGCAGAAGCTGGTGAAGCCCAAGGCCTTCGTGGTTCTCAAACCTGGCCAGTCGCCCTCCGAAGGCTTGAAAGGCGCATTACAGCAGCACGTCAAAGACAAGCTCGCGCCCTACAAGTACCCTCGCTGGATCGAGTTCATGACCGAGCTGCCGAAGACCGCGACGGGCAAGATCCAGCGCTTCAAGCTCCGGGCCTGAGGGCACAGGGGTAAAATCGGGGCATGGCTACCAGAGAACAGACGACGAGCGACATCAAGGTCGACCCGAAGGCGCTCTACCTCGAGGAGGTCTTCACCGACCGGCGCATCGGCACGATCCGCAGGCTGACCCCCGTGACCAAGGACGGCACGCGCGACGCCGCGCGCCCGGTGCTGTACGCCGGCGAGACGCAGGTCCTTACTCCCGCCGGCGCGCTGCCGATCGGCTTCGAGATCGCCGCCGGCTCGCTCGAGGACGCGGCTGAGAAGTTCGGCCAGCTCGCCAAGGAAGCGATCGAGCGCACGGTGAAGGAGCTGCAGGAGCTGCGCCGGCAGGCCGCCTCGCAGATCGTGGTGCCGCAGGGCCCGCTGCCCCCGATGGGCGGCGCCGGCGGCGGCGGCAAGATCCAGATGCCCTGAAAAGGGGTCTTTTTCGTCTAAGCAGCCAGCTTGGCGCGCTCGTAATCGAAAGCGAGCGGCTGGATGTCGCCGCGGTAGATTGCCTGAACCCGCTCCT
>Ga0207662_10000102_pt1 | contig 40761 bp, 62 predicted proteins | sample KBSS33LmetaG_FD_184338 | JGI IMG/M metagenome (GOLD analysis project Ga0207662, IMG submission 184338) | Switchgrass rhizosphere microbial communities from Kellogg Biological Station, Michigan, USA - KBS S3-3L metaG (SPAdes) (version 2) | ecosystem: Host-associated > Plants > Roots >... | reverse complement strand
GGTAAACGGCGAGCGCGAGAGGGGAGTACCGTCAGGGGAAAAACGAAGGTTGGCGTGACAAGTGGCGGCCCCGAGCGGATCAACGAGGGTTTGCTGCCGCTGGTCCGGAGGATCGACGGGTTGAAGCACGATCCGGAGAACGCTCGGCTGCACCCCGAGCGCAATCTCGATGCGATCAAGGCCAGTCTCAAGCGGAGCGGGCAGCAGCGGCCAGTCGTTGCCCGGGCAGATGGGACCGTGATCGCGGGGAACGGGGTGCTGGCGGCAGCCTCGGCTATGGGTTGGCGTAGCCTCGCGGTGCTCGTTTTCGACAGCGACAGCGCCGGCGAGGCTCGGGCATTCGCGCTCGCGGACAACCGGACGGCCGAGCTTGCGCGTTGGGACCACGATCGGCTCGGCGAGGTGCTCGCTTCGATCCGGCTCGACGGGCTCGCGCTCGACGGGCTCGGGTGGAACGGCAACGAACTTGACGGGTTGCTGAAGCCGCTCGATGGCGATCGCGAGCCGGGAGACGGTGACGGGCCGGCGCCGGAGCGGAAAACGATCGCGCTGACCGGCGATCAGTTCCGGGTCGTCATGCGTGCGGTCGCGAACCTGCGCGCTCGCGAGGGCGACGAGGAAATCACGGACGGCCGCGCGCTCGAACTGATCTGCGCGGATTTCATGGGGGGTGCGTGAATGGCGGGAACGATCGTGGCTTTGAGCCCGGAGGTGATAGCAAGAGCCCGCGCCGAAGCGGAGCGTGATCACGCTCGGGCGACACGTAACGGATGGAACATCGTGGGATATGAATGCCCGCAGCGGCTTGAAGGCCGCATCGGATCCTACTGCGCCGAGGAAGCGGTCGCGGTGCTGCTCGGGGTGAGTTTAGTTCGAGATCCGAACGGGTTCAGTGCTCCCGATGTGGCGGGTTATTCGGTGCGCTACGGGATGCAATCAAACTACGGGCTCGTGACCCGTAATCGGGACGGCGACTATCCCTATGTGTTGGTCGTTCCGGCGGGCAATCCGTGGTCGTTCGAGATTGTCGGATGGCTGCCGCGTTCAGAGGCGATCGAACTGCGCGCGCGCGGTGTTGGCCGATCGCTTTCAGGGAACACGGATGCGTGGGTGATACCGCGCACGTACATGAAACCGATGCTCAAGGAGGTGAGCAGGTGAGTTCCGGAGACTGGCCGCTCGGCGAGTGGATCGATCTCGGCCACGATCACAAGTGTCGCACCGTCACGGATCCCTCGACGGGGCAAGTATCGGCGCTGTGGGTGTCGCACGTTTGCTCGAAGCATAGCGGCGAAGGCGACGCGTGAAGCCGCGGGAGTGGGTGCAGGTCGGCACGCTAACGGCCGAGCAGATCCGGCGCATCGAGGCGCAGATGACGCTTGACGAGTTCTGTCGCATGCTCGAACGCGAGGTTGCGCGCGCGTGGGAGCGGAAGCTCGATCGCGAGATCGCCGGGCTGGCGCAGGCCGGCACGGAAATCAGGCAGCCGTGACTCCGTATTACGAGCACGCCGGGATCACGATCTACCACGGCGATTGCCGCGAGGTGCTGCCGGCGCTTACGGCTGACGTGCTCGTGACCGACCCGCCATACGGCATAGCCTACGAAGCCTCAAGATACGCAACCGCGCGGTTTTCCGGTGTGATGCACGGCGACGATGAGCCGTTCGATCCGCGCTTGCTGGTCACGCTCGATTTGCCGGCAGTGATTTGGGGTGGGAACAACTTCGCGCACATGCTGCCGCCGGGCGGGTGGCTGTGTTGGGACAAGCGCACGGACGAGATTGCCGACAAGATGTTGGGCTCGCCGTTTGAGCTTGCGTGGTGCTCGATCCGAACGCGATTCAAGTTTCTGCGCTGTCGGCATGTCGGCTACTTCAATGCCGATGGGCCGTTCATCAACCGGGAGCATCCGACGCAGAAGCCGATCGAGGTTATGAACTGGTCGATCGGACAACTCCCGGAAGGTGTCGTGCTCGATCCGTTCATGGGCAGCGGCACGACACTGGTCGCCGCTAAGAACCTCGGGCGACGGGCGATCGGCATCGAGATCGAGGAACGCTATTGCGAGATCGCCGCGAAGCGGCTCGCGCAGGAAGTGCTACCGCTCGATGGGATCTGAGCATGGGCAAGTCGATCCGGGCGACAAGCAAGATCCTCAACGACGAGGGCGTGAAGATCTCGCACGAGGGATTGCGCCGCGCGGTGAAAAGCGGGCGCGTCACCCCGGAGAGCGACGGCACGCTCGATCCGAAAAAGGCGAAAAAGCAACTGCGCGAGAACACGCACCCGGGTCGCGGCGGCGGCGGGAACGGCGACGGCGGTGCAACGCATTACCAGCAGGCGCGCACGTTCCGCGAGACGTTCAAGGCGAAGATCGAAGAACTGGAATACCGGAAGCTCGCGGGCGAACTGATCGAGGTGGCCGAGGTGAAACGCATCACGTTCGAGCGTGCTCGACGCGCGCGGGATCTGCTGCTCTCGATCCCGCCGCGGCTGGCGCCGGTGCTCGCCGGCGTGAGCGATCCGAAGGAATGCCTCAAGTTGATCGAGGATGAGGTGAACCGCGTGTGCGACGAACTGGCCGACGAGACGCGGCACTAAGATGATCGCCGGTCCGGTGATCCTGTCGGATTGCGACGGCTGGCGCCGCGACCCGGATCTATCGGTGGATGAGTGGGCCGATCGGTATCGGCAACTCAGTTCGGTGTCGAGCGCCGAGGCCGGCCGCTGGCGCACGAGCCGCACGCCGTACCTGCGCGAGCCGATGCAAAAGCTGTCGCCGCGGGATCCGTGCGAGCGCGTGGTGCTGATGAAGGGCGCGCAGGTGGGCGGCACCGAGTGCGGCAACAACTGGATCGGCTACACGATCCACTATTCGCCGGTGCCGATGCTCATGGTGCTGCCGACGCTCGACAACGCCGAGACGCAATCGAAGCAGCGCATCGCGCCGATGATCGAGTCAACGCCGGAACTTCGCGCGCGCGTGACCGACTCCCGGAAGCGGGACAGCGGAAACACCGTCATGCTGAAGGAGTTCGAGGGCGGCATGCTGATCCTCGCTGCGGCGAAAAGCGCCGCGCGGCTGCGCATGCTGCCCGCGGCCCGGCTGTTCTGCGATGAGGTGGACGAGTACGAGGGCGACGTGGGCGGGCAGGGCGATCCGGTCGCGCTGGCCGAGAAGCGCATGAGCACGTTCGTGCGGAAAAAGGCGCTGCTATGCAGCACGCCGACGAGCCGCGGGCTGTCGCGCATCGAGCGCGAGTTTCTGCGCAGCGATCAGCGCCGCTATTTCGTGCCGTGCCCGTTCTGCGAGCATATGGACTGGATCCAGTGGCAGCCGGGCGGCTACTACGGTAGCGAGGGCGTGCACCACTCGATTCATTTCGTGGACCGCAACCCGGCCACCGCGATGATGAAGTGCTCGGGTTGCGAGAAACTCGTGGGCGAGCAGCACAAAACAAAGATGCTCGCGGCCGGTGAATGGCGCCCGACCGCGGCCGGCGACGGCGGGAAAACGGTTGGCTTCCACCTGTCGAGCCTCTACTCACCGCTCGGGTGGAAGTCGTGGGCCGAGTGCGTTGACGAGTTCCTCGAATCCCGCACCGATCCGTTCAAGCTCAAGGTGTGGGTGAACACGGTGCTCGGCGAGACGTGGGAGGAAAAGGGGACGAGCGTGGAACCGCACATTCTGCAATCGCGGTGCGAGCCGTTCCCGGCGCAGGTGCCGAACGGCGTCGGCGTGATCGTGGCGTCAGTGGACGTGCAGGGCGATCGGCTCGAAGTGCTCGCGAAGGGGTACGGCGCCGGCGAACGCTCGTGGGTGCTCGACTTCCGGCAGATCTTCGGCGATCCCTCGAACACAAAAACGTGGATGCTGCTCGACCAGTACCTTGCGACGCCGCTCGTGCACGAGAGCGGGCGCAAGCTGGCGATCGAGCGCGTCGTGATCGACAGCGGCGGCATGCACACGCAAAGCGTCTATCAGTATTGCGTCGCGCGGCAGGGGCTCGAACCGATCACGTTCGCGATCAAGGGGTCGAGCAACTCCGGCAAGCCGCTGGTCGAGCGCCCGTCGAAAAACAACCGATACAAGCTGCCGCTGTTCATGTTCTGTGTGGACACCGGCAAAGAGATCGTGCTCTCGCGGCTTCAGATCGATGACAAGTCGTCGCCGGGTTACATGCATTTCCCGCTGGCCGACTGGCTCGATCGCGAGTTCTTTGAGCAGTTGACGGCCGAGAAGGCGGTGCGCCGGTACGTGCGCGGGCGCGGGGCGGTGCGCGAGTGGGTCAAGCTCCGCGACCGGAACGAGGCGCTCGATCTTGAGGTGTACGCGCTCGGGGCGCTCTACATCATGGGGCCGCAGTTCATCCGCGCGCTCGGGGACCGGGCGGCAGCGTGGGCGGAAAAGCCCGGGGGCTCGATGCCGGCCGCGGCCCCGGGACCGGCGGCCCCCGGGGCGCCGGATCCCGAGGCCGGAGCCCGCCCGGGGCGGCCCGGGCAGCGACCCCGCGGGGGGTGGGTGACACGGTGGTAAGGCGTTCTCACACCCACCGAAAATAGTGCTTGCACGGGGCGGGGAGATGGCCGATGATCCTTGCAAGGAGGTACACGAGATGAAGCAGCGCAAAGCAATCGGTGGACCGGCGAGGTTGGTTCGGCGCAGCACGGAAACCGCCGTTGAGTTTTCGGCCCGCGTTATTCGCATCCTGTCGAACGATAAGCCTGCGGTCGCCGTGTGGCACGAAACCGGGCCGCTGTGCCGCAACTGCGCCATGCTCCATCACACAGACGGCATCGACGCCGTTCTCCACTACACAGAAATCGGTTGCCACAACTGTTCGGAGAAGTGAACGTCATGGGGCGCCCGGATCGACCGGGCGCCCGCTCCACTCAAGCAGACGAGGATCGCGAACATGGAAACTTTCCCGGCAAACAGAATCCAGATCGGCACGCTGACGATCGAGGCGCCGGAGCGCATCCGGCTCGACTCCGAGTTCGCGGCATGGTTCGATGAGATCGAGCAGCCGGCCGCGGTGCTGCCGGTGTTCGGCGAGATCGGCAAGAACGGCGAGGTGAAGGACACTTGGATTACGTGGACGGTGAGCGGCCCCGTGACGGCTTCCAACTGGTCGGCGCACTACGGTGGCGTGTGCATGATCCCGAAGATCAATCAGAACCTCGGCGAGATCCGCGCGCGCGGGCAATCCACCTACGCGCACGCCGTGGCGCAGGCGATCGCCGAGGGCAGGCCGACGCGGTTCGCGCTGCTGCCCGGGTTCGTCGCCGAGCGCACCGACTTCACCTCGATCATGGACGGCCGCCCGTGTCACACGTTCCGGATTCGGCAGCAGCGCCCGGAAGGCTCGCCGCTCGTGTGCTGCCGCGAGGGGTGCTTGAAGGTCGCCGAGCCCGGGAGCGACGTGCGCGAGACGCATGTATGGTGCCCGGAGCACGGCGCCGAGGTGCGGGCTTCGATCGCGGCGGCGGTCGCCAAGGCGTGCTGAAGCGGAGCGGAGCGCCACCGGCCCCGGGAGAGATCCCGGGGCCGGATCGTTTCCCGGCCCCCGGGGCTCGCCACGGGCGCCCGGCCCGTGGGAAGGTGCCGGGAGGCCACCCGGGGGCCGGAGGGGCCGCCAGTGGGCGCCCGCGGCGCGCTGGCGCCGGTTCCCGGGGGGTGCCTCGCGGGGGATCCCGCCCGGGTGAGAGCGGGTTCTCGGGCTCCCGAAAATAGTGCTTGCACACAGCCGGCCGATGGCCGATGATCCTTGCAAGGGTTAGGTAGTGAACACCGGCAAGGAGGAACGCGATGAACGAGACGACGAAGGCCGACGCGGCGATCGAGATCACGCTGCGGTTCGGCAAGCTGACGGAGCGCAAGACGGTGAAGGTGTGCTTTTTCGGCGCGACGCGCGACGGCCGCGGCTACGTCGAAGTGCTGGCGCTCGTTCGCTACCGTACCGGCGCCAAGGTTCACGGCGCGTGGGTGACGGCATTTCTGAACGCGGCTGGCGAATACGAGTTGAACAGCTACACGCTCGAATCCCGCGACGGCCGCAACGGTGGCCGGCGGCATGTGAACGTGATCGGGTTCTACAACCGCGAGAGCGTCACCTCGAAGTGGTAGGGCAGCAGGGCGCCCGGATCGACCGGGCGCCCGTCCACTCAAGCCGAGCGAGGGTTCACTGAAATGTTCAAGCCGATGAAGCCGGAGACGGTGGCGCGGAGAGCGGCGGAGAGAGCCGCCGCGAGCGCCGCGAGCCGCGAGGATCTGCGGGCGCGGCTGAAGGAAAAGGCGGAGAGAGACGGCCCCGGCAGTCTGTTCGCCGAACTGCTCGCCGAGTTCGAGGCACGGGAAGGGCGCGCATCGTGAGCGCGCGCCCGGCGAAGTACCGGATCCAGATCAGCGAGCACGGCGGCTTCTACCGCAATCCGTTCAAGCGCGGCGGGAAGGGCACGCGGTGGGGCAAGTGGTGCACCGTGGGAACGACCGACACCATGCCGGCGGCCATCGTGCGGGCGGAAACGGAACAGGGCCGCGGGCTCCGGCGCGTCCGGATCATGCTCGGCGCCGATGTGATGTGGCGCTCGGAGGTGTGGCAGTGAGCCCGCGCCCGGGGCGGTTCCTGCGCCAGTGCATGCGCGACGATGCAACGGCTAACTCGCCGGCGCGCGTGGCCGAGCGGCTGCGCCGGCGAGCGACCGCCGAGCAGGTGGGGCGGGAGATCGAGGAACGGTTCCCCGGTGGGATCACGGTCGAGAACGCGGCCGAGGTGCTGAAGTGGCAGCGGGAGCGGATCACCGAGCTTGAGGCCGAGAAATAGTGCTTGCACCCTGCGCGGCGATGCCTCATGCTGCGCACAGCAGTTCGATCACGGCGCAGTTCAGGCAAGGAGGAATCAGATGAGCAAGGTCGAGATCACGAAGCCGGGGCTGTTCGTCGTCGTGTGCGACGAGGTGGCGAGCGCGTGGACATTCAAGACGCGCGAGGATGCCGCAGCATTCATCGCCGACAAGGACGAGAGCACCGGCGGCAACTTCGGGTTCCATCTGTACGATCTCCGCGATTTCACCGGAAGCCCGCGGTCGATCGCTGACGTGCTCGCGCAGTCGCGCGAGTCGCTTCAGCAGGCGCAGACGAGCGCGCGGGATTGGGCGGCTTCGGCCGGCCGGCTGCGCGAGCACATGGCGCGGTTCAAGCGTGAGCGCGATGCGCTCAAGGCTGCGCTCGCCGAGGTGCGCATCGAGGCGTGCGAGGGGCTGAACGCGATCACGGACAACGCCGAGTTTTGGGCGAAGGCCGAGATGCAGCGCAATGCGCAGGCTCTCAGCGTGAACGTGGCGAAGATCATCGATGCCGCGATTGCTCCGCTCACCCGGCGTGCGGAGCTTGACGCCGCAGCGGTCGAGAGCGAAACGCCGAAGGCGACGCCGCAGCCTGTCAACCCGGGCGATCCGTGCGACCGCTGTAACGGCGTGCTCGCTGCCGCGTTCCTCGCGGCCATGACGCCGAATCAGATCGCGCACGTCGCGGTTCATGCTCAATCGACGGTGAAGCGGCTTCAGGACTGCAATGCGCAACTGGCTGCGTCGCTGCGGGCATACGTTCACCACGACTTCGGGATGCGCGGCTCGACCGCGAAGGCCGCGGCGCACAACTCGCGGCACCTGAACGCTCTCGCCGCGCTCACCGCGGCCGCGCAGGTGCAGTCGTGAGCCCGCGCCGGCGTCCGCTGACTGACGTGCTCTACGATCGCGCCAAGGCCGCGGAAGCGGAGGTAGAGCGGCTCAAGTCGGCGCTCAAGGTGGCCGACGAGGGCATGGCCGAGGTTCACGCTTCGCCGCTGATCGACGGCAGCGATCTGCCGCGGATCTTGGCGCACGCGCGGGGCGTGGTTCGCCGCGCGCTCGGATTGGAGGCGTGACGTGCCAACGCCGGTTTACATCCGCGAGGGATGGCGCCCGGCCGGGCCGGGGCATTGCCGGTGCCCGAAGTGCGGGGCGATCGTCACCACGAACGCGCTCGGGCGCAGCATGCACAGATGCCCGCCGCAGCCGCCGCAGCCGAAGGCGAAGCCGTGACCGCGTACCGGATGCCGGCGCCGTGTGCGAACTGCCCGTTCAATCGCACCGGCGCCGGCGCGGCGCTCCGGCGCTCCCTGCGCCGCGGCCGGTGGGCCGAGATCCTGCGCGCGCTGCGCAGCGATGGGCATTTCATGTGTCACAAGACGACGCGCGAGACGGGCACCGGCGCCGAACTGATCTGCGCCGGGTCGATCGAGTGGCAGGACAAGCGCGGGCTGCCGTCGCAGTATCGGAGGATCTGCGAGCGGCTCGCATCGATGAGGCAAGGAGGCGACAGGTGACAACGAGACGCGAGGCGATGGAAAAGGTGCGCAAGCTGTTCGCGCTCGCAGATCGCGCCGGCACGCCGGGCGAAGCCGCCGCGGCAGCATCGCGCGCGCAGGTGATTCTCGATCAGTGGGAGATGACGCGCGACGAGGCCGAGGCCGGCGATGCCGACGCGATGATCAGCACGTTCGATTACGAGAACGGGTGGCTCGACAGTGAGGGCAAGCTCACGCTGTGGAAGTACCACCTCGTCGCCGGGCTCGCGGCGTTCAACGGCTGCGCCGCGTTCGTCGGCTCTCGCGGGCGCGGTCGCAGTTACGAGATCTCGGGGCGGCGCGCATCGGTCGAGATCACGCGCATGCTGTTCGGCTGGATCGCGCGCGAGGTGATCCGGATCTCGAAGTCGCAAGCGGCCGGTGGCGGGCTGCGCCGCGCCGAGAGCTTCCGCTTCGGCATGGTCGAGATGATCCTGTTCCGGATGCGCGAGGATCGGCGCTTGCAGTTCGAGCGCGAGAAGGCCGCGGCGCACGGGCCGGCGGCGCTCGTGCGCGTGAGCGATGCGATGGAGCGGATCCAGTCGAGCGATGCCGCAATGTCGTGGATGAAGGCGCACCGGGACGTGCGCGATTCCGGCGGGGCCGAGTTCGCCGAGCCGGATCCCGAGGCGCGCGCGGCCGGCCGCGGGGCGGGCATGCGGCTGGATCTCGGCCCGCGGGCACCCCGGTTGGAGCCGCATGAATAGCGGGGAAAATAGTGCTTGCATCCGGGGGCGGGAATGCCGATACTGCTTGCAGGTCGGCAATGGGGCCGCCTAGCAAGGAGGTTCGAGATGCTGAACGCGAAGCCGATGGCGAGCGCGACGGTCGCGGTCGCGGTGGATGACGAAGGCCGCGATTACCTTCGCGTCGCGGTGACGTGGAGCGTCGCGGGCGCCACGCTCGATCGCCCGAGCACCGGCGGGTTCGGGCTCAAGCTGTCGCACCGGGCGCTCGCCGAGCGTCTCGTTCGCGCGATCAACGCGCAAGCCGTGTTCGCGAATCCCGCGATCGCGCGGGACGTGAACGGCGCGACGTACATCTCGGCCGCGTCTCGCGTGCTCGGCCGGATGATCAACGCCGATCTCCGGCGGCTCGGCTTCTGAACGCTCACAGCGGGCGCCCGATCTCTCGGGCGCCCGCGGCAAGGAGGAACGTGATGGGCAAGCGGTTCGTGATTCGGGTCGAGGTGACGCTCACCGAAGCGGAGATCGAGGCCGCGACGGCACGGGCGCGTCTCGAAGGCTGGTCGCTGCGCGAGGAACTGACCGATGCCGCTATGGGTGGCGTCACGGCAATGGTCGATTGCGCGGTGAACGACCGGAAGGGCGGTGTGCTGTGAGGGCGCAAGCGAACACCGAATGCCGTAGCTGCGAGCGCACGATCTACGCCGGCGAGGAACTACACATCGTTCTCGGCGGGAATGCACAGTGCTGTTCGTGCTACGCGGGCGCCGAGCCGTGCGAGCGCCGTGCGACGGCCCGGAAGTTTCAGGGCAAGGCGATTGTCGAGACAGACGGCACCGGGTTCCTCGTGATGCTCCCGGACGGCACGGTGCGCAGCGCGCTCACCGTGCGCAGCGCCGAGCAGATCGCACGGCATTGGTTCGCGAACAACCTCGCCGGCGCCGGGATCGGGATTGGCGAGATCGAGTGGCGCGGCTGCGCTCCGGGAGGTGCGTGATGCTGAACAAGAGAACCGCCAATGCGCTGTTGAGCCTCGCGCGCCGTGGCGCGCTGACGATCGACGCCATCCGGAAGGTCACGGTTCGGCCCGGCACCGCGCTCGCCGATGTGGCGCCGGCAATCCGGGCGCTCGATGAGGTGATCACGGCCGCGCTCGCCGAATACGAGCGCCAGAACGATGAGCGCGCGCGGGCGCGGGCGATCGCGCTAGGAGGTGTGCGATGAGGGCGACGCTGAAGATCGAGAACCGGACGAAGTACCGCACCGAGGATCTGCGCGCGTTCGTCGTGCGCGCGCGTGAGCAGGTGTTCGGCGACGAGCGCCGGCCGCTCATGGTGAGGTTCGTGCCGGCGCGCCGGTACACGAGCGGGCACGCCACCGTCAACGGCTCGCGGTCGCTGGTCAGGGTGCCGCCGAACGTCGATCGGTTCGTGCTCGCGCAGATCATCGTTCACGAGTTGGCGCACAACGCCGGCGCCCGCGGCGAGCGGTGGATGCGCCGGAGCAAGCAGTTCGGTTTTCGGCATCCAGAGTGGCGCGAGAGCGTGGCGTGGGCCGATGGGATGCTGCTCGAACTGAAGCCGGCGGCGCCGAAGCTGACGCCGGCCGAGAAGCTCGAACGGCTGCTCACCCGGGCCGAGGTGATGCGCAAGCATTGGAGCACCCGGGCGAAGCGGGCGAACACGGCGCTGCGCTCGTGGACGCAGCGCGTGCACCGGATCGAGCGGCGCATGGCGGCGCTCAAGGCCGCCGAGGTGGCATCGTGAGCCGGCGGATCGTTCTAACGCGGGCCGCGCTGAACGCGCTGGCATCCGCATGTAGCGTGATGTTGGCCGCGGTAGATCCGGAGAACGAACACCCGGGCATCACCGATGCGGCAATGAATCGCGCTGCGGATTGGGTGGCACACGAGCAGCACCGGCGCAACGAGCGGACGCTGAAGCGGCGCGCTCGCGCACCGCGAACTTGACATGCATGATATAATGCTTGCAGGTCGGGGATCGTCCCGACAACGGCAAGGAGGAACGAGATGGCGCGGTCACTGAAGCGGGCAGCGAAGTACCGGGCACCGAGTGGCGAGGGCGAGTTCGTAATCACGCTGCGGGCGCAGCCGGACGGCACGGGGATGATCGGCGTGCGCCAGAAATACCAGCGCGAGGCATCACAGTTCGAGGTGACGTTCGGGCAGCTTCACACCATTCTCGCGCTGCGGGCCGCGGAGCGTCGGCGCCCGCGGCGCAAGCTCCGGGGGTTCTGACGATGGCCGAAGTGCTGGCGATGATCGGTGCGTTCGAGCGCAAGTGGATCCTCGATTGGGCGGCGATGTGCGTCGAGATGTTCAACGCCGAGGGCAGGATCGACGGTGTGGCGCTCGTGCTCGGGCGCGAGGGTCGCACGCTGATCCCGATGCTCGCGACCAGCGACGCGGAGATGGATCAGGTGGCGCGGGTGATCCGGGACGAGGCGATGGCGATGGGGGCCGAGATAGTCGTCACCGTGCATGAGTCGTGGATTGCGCATTTCCCGACTGCGGCGGCGGCGCTGCCGTGGATCGGCAAGCCGGTGCAGCAGATGCCCGGCGCCGTGAACGCGGTTCACTTCACGGCCGAGACGCCGGCGGCGTCGTATCACGGGTCGGCGCCGATTCGGCGGCGCGCGGGCGGCGCGAAGATCGGCGAGATCGAATGGCATCCAGCAACGCAAGCGGCGGGGCGGTTCGCGAATCTGATCCCGTCCACCATGACAACCCGGGAGGGGGTGAACTGAATGAAACCAAAGACGAAGGCGTGGCACAGCGCCGGCGGCAAGGCGCGGGCCGAGCAGTTGAGCCCGCGCCGGCGCCGGCAGATCGCGCGCATGGGCGGGTTCGCGAGCAACGGCCCGTCGAAGCCGCGGCACTGCTCGCGCTGCGGCAAGCGCGGGCACTACGCTCCCACCTGCGAGGCGAAGCATGGCAAGTGAATCCGCTGAACGTCTGCACCTGCTGTTCAAGGCGCGCCGGCTGACGCGGGGCGTGGCCGAGGATCTGCGATTGCTCGCCAAGATCGCGAGAGCCGAAGCCGCTGCGATCGAACGCAACGCTGATCGCGCGTTCGATGCGGCGGGCGAACTGAATGCGCTGCTCGAAAGAGTCAGCGTGCAGGCGGTGCGCGCGTGGGCGCTCCGGGAGTTGATCGCGGCAATGAAGGCCGGCCGCTAGTCGCAACGTCGAGGTGAAGTGAGCCCGTGCCGAGAGCAATCGGCGCGGGCTTCGGCGTTTGCAACGGAAAGATGAATAGACGGTTCGCGCTCGCGCGTGGTTTCGTGCCGCGCATGGCGATCGCAGTCACGATGCCCGACACATTCCCGGCCGGCACCACGGTGCAGTTCACGGCGAGTTTCGTGGACTACGCGGCCGATGACGGTTGGACGACGCTGCTCTACGTTGCCGGACCGAGCGCCATGACTCCGGCGACGGGCAGCGCGAACGGCGCGGCATTCGACTTCACGATCACCGCGGCGGTATCCGGCGCGCTGCTGCCCGGTAACTATCAGTGGCAGGTGCTCGCGACCAAGGGCGGCGTCGGCACGTTCGTGGCCGACTCCGGCACGGTGGAAGTGACGCCGAACATTGCCACGGCGACAGCGGGCTCGATGCAGTCGTGGGCGGCGGCGACGCTGCCACTGGTCGAGGCCGCCATCGCCGGGCAAGTGACCGCGAACGTCGCGAGCTACCAGATCGGCAACCGCTCGCTCGTGAAGCTGTCGATCGATGAACTGCTGAAGCTGCGCGCCTACTGCGAGACGATCCTTCAAAGCGAGCGCGATCCCGGCGCGTTCCTTCAGACCGGCAGCTTCCGGTTCACGGAGCCCGGGCCATGAGCCTGCTGAAGCGGATGAAGCGCGGGATCCGGCGGTGGCTCGGCGTCGATACGCGCTCGATCTTCGATGCGGCCAACAGCGATCGATTGCTCGCGGACTGGATCAGCATGCGTGCCACCGCTGACGACGAGTTGCGGTGGACGCTTCAGAAGATGCGCACGCGCTCGCGTGACTTGGAGCGAAACAACGGGATCGCACGCCACTTCCTTCGCGCGCTGGCGACGAACGTGATCGGCCCCTATGGCTTCAAGCATTCGGCGCGCGTGCGCAACAACAACGGCGAGCTTGCCACGCCGATCAACCGCAAGATCGCCGACGCATGGGATGAGTGGTGCACCGACCCGCAGATCGACGGGCGCGTGCATTTCAGCGGCGGCTCGCGGCTGTGGCTGAAAACGATCGCCCGCGATGGCGAGATCCTGCTGCGCAAGTGGCGCGGGTTCGACAACCGATTCCGCTTCGCTCTCGAACCGATCGACGTGGATCAACTCGATGAGACGATGAACGCGGACGGCAACAAGAGCGGCACGCGCAACCTCGTGCATATGGGTGTCGAGATGCACCCGGACACGCGGCGCCCGCTCGCCTATTGGGTGTGGGATCGGCCCGAGGATGTGAGCGGGCTTGCGGTGCAGCGGAAGCGGCTGCGCATCGCGGCCGACGAGATCATCCACCTGTACGATCCCGATCGCATCGGCCAGTCGCGCGGCCCCTCGTGGCTCGTGGCGGCGGTGATCCCGCTGCGCCACCTGAACGGCTACATCGAGAGCGAGCTTGTGGCCGCGAGGATCTCGGCCGCGAAAATGCTGTTCTTTCAGCAGCGGCAGGACAGCTACGGGAGCGCGCCGTCTGCGGCCGGGCAAAGCGGGTTCATCACCGAGGCGGCGCCCGGGCAGTTCGGAGTCGTGCCGCCGGGATACGAGATCGCCGACTACTCGCCGGACCACCCGGCCACGGCGTTCGGCGCGTTCGTGAAGGGCGGCATGCGTCAGGTCGCGACCGCTCTCGGCATGAGCTACAACGCGCTCGGGAACGATCTCGAAGGCGTGAACTACTCATCGATGCGTTCCGGGCTGCTCGTTGAGCGCGATTACTGGCGCACGATTCAGGACTGGTGGGAGAACCGCTTGCTGCGGCCAGTCTATGCCGAGTGGCTGCGCATGGCGCTGCTCTCGGGCGAACTTGTGCTCGACTCGCGCGACTTCCGGAAGTTCCTCGCGGTGAAGTTCTCCGCGCGCGGGTGGCCGTGGGTCGATCCGCTGAAGGACATGCAGGCCGGCGTCGTCGGCATTCAAAGCGGGCTCGCGTCGCGCACCTCGCTGCTCGCCGAGACGGGACAGGACTTCGAGGAAATCGTGAGCGAGCTTGCCGAGGAAAAGCGGATCGCGGAGCAGGCCGGCGTCGAGATCGACGGCCCCGAGGCCGCGGCCGCTGGCGCCGCGGCGGAAACGGACGATGGCAGCGACGGAGAGCCGGGCAAGGCCGAGAAGCCGGAGCGCAACGGGCACGCCATTCCATCCAGCGGACGAATAGACGTGAGCCGGCGCCGCATCTAGGTTGCGCGCGCCGAGGGGAGGGCAAACGTGAAAAAGCAACTGCCCGGGCCGCCGGGTGTCCGGTTCATGCAGATCGAGAGCATCCGGAAGATCGAGGCTCGCGGCGACGCGGCCGCGGCCGCCGAGGATGTGGCGCGCTACGAGGTGGCGTTTTCGAGCGAGCACGAGGTGGAGCGCCGTTCCTACTTCGGCACCTACCGCGAGGTGCTCGATCACACGGCCGGCGCCGTGGACATGCAGCGGTTCACTTCCGGCACGGCTGCCGTGTTGGAGGAACACCGGGGCGCGCCGATCGGCGTGATCGAGTCGGCGACGATCGGCGAGGATCGGAAGGGCCGCGCGGTGATCCGCTTCTCGCGGACGCAGCGCGGCAAGGACGCGGAGATGGACGTAACCGATGCCGTGCGCGCGAACATCTCCGTGGGGTACATCCCCAAGCGCGCGAAGCTGGTCGAGGAAAACGATGAGAAGGGCGATCTGTGGCGGATCACGTCATGGGAGCCCGTGGAGCTTTCGCTTGTTGGAGTGCCGGCCGATCCCACGGTCGGAGTCGGACGAGACGCCGGGGCGATCTCGTTCCATGTCGAGATCGAGGACGATCACCCCGAACGGGAGGTTCGCACAATGGACGAGAAGGAGAAGCAGAAGGCGATCGAGGGCGAGCGCGAGCGCGTGCGTGCTCTCGCCGAGGTTGCCGTGACGGCCGGCCTTCCCGCCGAGCGCGTGAGCGAGTGGATCCAGAAGGGAACGAGCGTCGAGGTGGCGCAGGCCGAGGCGATCGCGCATCTGCGCACGAAGGGCGCGGCGATCGAGCCGCCGGATCCGCTGCGCGAGATGCCGAGGCGCGACCGGGAGCGGTACAGCTACCGGCGCGCGATCCTCGGCGCGGCCGACTCGAATCTCGATGGCGTCGAGGCCGAGGTGCACGAGGAACTGCTGCGCACGCACCCGACCGGGATCACGTCGCGGGGCGCGAACAAGATCAGCATTCTCGTGCCGATGCGGCTGCGGGATCGCGAGTGGAGCAAGCGCACGCTCGACAGCAAGACGATCACGAAGGGCGCCGAGGCTGTGTTCGAGCAGCCGGGCGAGTTGATCGAACTGCTGCGCAACCGGGCGTTCGTGTTCCAGATGGGCGCGCGGTTGCTCACCGGGCTGACCGGGCCGGTGGCGTTCCCGCGGCAGACGGGCGGCATGACGGTGTTCTGGGTCGCTGAGAACCCGGGCGCCGATGTGACCGTTTCCGATCCGGCGCTCGGGCTCGCCACGCTCGTGCCCAAGACGCTTCAGGGCAGCACCGGCTACTCGCGCCAGTTCCTCGTTCAGTCGAGCATCGACGCCGAGGCGTGGGTGCGTGATGAGTTGGCGATCGCGCACGGGCTCGCGATCGACCGCGCTGCGATCCACGGGCTCGGCGCGAACGGCGAGCCGGTCGGGATCTACAAGCAGACCGGCGTTACGCCGATCAGCTTCGGCGGCACGGTGGCGAACTACGGCAAGCTCGTGGACATGCAGACCGCGGTTGCCAACGCGAACGCGCTCGCCGGAACGATGGGTTACATGACGTGCCCGACCGCGGCCGGCAAGCTGAAGCAGAATCTCGATTTCTCGGCGTCGGCGGCTGGCCGTCCGATCTGGACGGGCCGTTTCGATGAGGGCGAGGTGTCGGGTTACCGGGCATATGCCACGAATCAGGTTTCATCCACGATGAGCACGGACGAGGCCACGGGCGGTTCGCAGTTGGGCGTCGTGTTCGGAAACTGGATGGATCTCATCGTCGCGCTGTTCGCGAGCATGGAGATCATCGTTGACCCGTACACGCTCAAGAAGCGCGGCGTGATCGAGGTGACGAGCTTCCAGATGTGCGACGAACTGATTCGGCATCCCGAGTCGTTCTCGAAGGCCAACGGCGCGACGTAAACCCCGAGGCCGAAGGAGGGCGATCACATGGTTGTCGAGCAGTTCGAGAAGGCCGGCGGCAAGCCGGTGAAGGTGAAGTGCATCGGACACTTCGGCATCGCGGTGAGCGGCACGAACCGCTACCCGGGCGACGTGTTCGAGACGGACGAATACACGGCTCGTGTGTATGTGCGTATGGGCCGGCTTGCGTTCGTGGTCGAGGAAACCCCCGCGCCTTCGGATCCCGCCCCGAAGGCGACCGAGCCCGGTGCCGGCGAAGATGCCGGCGCCGGGCCGCCGGAGCCGGCGAAGCCCGGGCGCAGGCGCGGGTCGAACGACGAGTGAACGTGTTGGGGGGCGCGGCGAAATAGCCGGGGACTGGTGCCCCGACGAAATAGCCGCGCCACCCGCCCCACAAGAACGGAGGTACGCAATGCCCGGTGCAACCAACGCGGCGGCGTTGTTCCAGTCGATCGGAAGCCCGGTCGCGCCGCTGTGCCCGCCGCAGGTGATCACGGGAACATTCACCGGCGCTGCTGTCGATACGCTCGACTTCGACGGGCTTCTGCACATCGTGCAGATGACCGGCGCCGTCGCGGGTGCCGGCACGGTGACGGGCAAGATCCAGTCGAGCGCCGATGGCTCAACGAACTGGGTCGATGTTCCCGGCGCGGCGCTCGCGATCGTGAGCACGGCGAATCAGGTCGGGTTGATCACGCTCGATCTTCAGTCGTGTCAGCGTTTCATTCGCTACATCGGCACGGAGACGGGCACGAGCATCGGCGTGAGCGTTTCCGGAACCGGCGTCAAGAAGGTGCGGTGACGTAGGCGATGGCTCTTGGCGACGGCGATGCTGCGGCGTTTTTCGCCGACTTCGGCGAGGACGTTCAGGTGGCATCGACTGTCGCCAAGGGCATCGTTGACGATGGCGAAGAACCGATCCTCGACGCGCAGTCCGGAGAGTTCATCGGGCCGGCGACGCGGATCACGGTATGGACAAGTGATTGGCCGCCGGGCGTGCTTGTCGAGGGCGCCACGATCACGAGAGTGACGGGCGGCGCGCAGTTCAGGGTGATGCGGCAGCGACGCATTCAAGATGGGAAGCTCACCGAGGTGTTCTGTGCTGCGAAGTGACGGGGGTGGATGTGCCCGAGCAGGCGCTCGAAAACCTCATGCTGGCCGCGTTGCAGGCCGAGCTTGAAAAGATCGGAACCGCGCCGGTAGGCAACTGGCTCACGGGTGCACCGCCGACGCTGAGAGTTGGGCCGCCGGGCGATAGCATGCCCGGCCCCAATCAAATGTCGATGTGGCTTCAGCACCTTGGAACGGAGTTCAGGGATGCCGATGGCGGAACCGCGACGCACCGGATCACCGCGACGTTCGGGGTGTGGGTTTGCTCGACTCACGCCGAGGATGGCATGCAGCGCGCGCTCGATCTACGAACCGATGTGTTGCGCGTCATTTTCGCGGCCGAGGGCACGTTCCAATCGGCATTCAGCGATTCGGGGATCTGGCCGGGGAGCTTCAACTTTCAGGGCGGCGAGGCATGGCTGCGCTCCGGCGCCTACATGGGCATGCAGGAGTTCCGCATCGATGCCACGGTGCCGCACGATCTCTCGCTTCTCGCGGATCCAAGCATGTTGAGCTTCGACATGGAGCGCACGTTACTGCGCATCTACCCGTTCTCGACGGCGCCCGTTGTCGAGCGCAACAGCGGCGGGTTCACGACGCAGACGGTCGAGCCGCCGGCGTTGATCCTCGAAGCGACCACGCAGGGCGCGAACAAGATCACCGAGGCGCGCATCGAGGAACTGCTGACGGGCGATTTCCTGCTCGGGCCGAACGGTGAGCACTGGTCGCGATACACGCAAGAGATTGCATGCACGCTCACGCGAGGGGTGGCTTTCACGCAGACGGCGACCATGTATGTCGGGATCGAGATCGGCTCGATGGGGCAGAACCCGCCGTTTCCGGTCAACGCCGTGAGCGGCTTTCCACTCGCTCAGTTGCGGTGGAGCTTCGGAAACTCGCGATGGGAACTTGTGAGCAGCACCGGAGACGGGATCAATCAGATCGCGATCGTGCCGCTCACGGGGTTGCCGGCTGCGGCCACTCAGAACACGGGATCGCGATTGCGGCTGCTCTACGATCCGTTCGCGCCGAAGCTGCAAGCGTTCGTTGACGGTGTGTTGGGCGCCGAGATCACGGATCCGTCGAAGCTACCGCAGTTCGCGAATGGGATGACTTCGGCATTGATCATGGGCGCGTTCCTGACAACTGGAACGTCAGGCGGGACCGTGCGCACGGCGTTCTGTGCCTGCCACTGCAAGACCTACAACTTCACGAAACCCGCGGCTACGCTGTGGTACTAAGGGAGGTGTGATCCATGCCCGGCCTCGGTCATAGGAGCTATCTTCAGATCGGCCCGAAAGAAACGACCTATGGAACATACATCGCGCCGACTTCCAAGCTCGAACTGATCTCGTGGGACGTGGAGCCGAACGTCTCTGTGATCCAAGATCCATCGCTGTATTCGGCGCAGTCGCGGCGCGGGCTGTTCCAAGGGCCGTATTCGGTGCGCGGCACGTTCGTGGTGCGGCTCAACTTCGAGGGGCTGCTCGAACTGTTCCGGGGGCTGTTCGGCACCTACTCCAACACGCTCGTTGAAACCGGCGTGCGCGATCACACGTTCAAGGAGGGCGCCACCCTCAACTCGTATTCGCCCGAGGTGATCATCGGCGACGTGACCGCGGGCAAGTGCTTCCGCGTTCTCGGCATGAAGCTGATCAGCATGCGCGTGAGCGGCCGGGCCGGCACGGGCGACGATGCAATGCTGCAAGTCGAGTTCACCGTGCTCGCCAAGGATTACGTCTCGAACCAGACGCCAACGGGCGCGCTGTCGTTCCCCGCGGTGTTCCCGGTGCTGTATCACCAAGGCATCACGATGGACGATGGCACCGCCGATGCGGCCGGGAGCGTGCGGATCAGGTCGTTCGAGGTGACGCTCGAACAGCCGCACACCGAGGATCGGTTCTATCTCGGAAGCCTGACGATGGACGAGCCGTTGCGGCAAGACTTCCTCACCGCGCGCTGGCGGTTCGAGCAGGAGTTCACCACGCTGACGCAGTGGGACGCGGCGCGCGCGTTCACGAACGGCTCGCCGCAACTCATCTTCCAAAACCCGACGACGATCGGCTCCACGAGCAAGCGCGAGTTCGAGCTTCGGTCGAACAAGTCGCAGCTTGTCGAGATGAGCGCGCCGGTGGCGGGGTATGGCGTGATCCTGTCAACCGCTGTGTGGGAAGCGTACAACGACACGGGCGACGCCACCGCGTTGCTCGCGAGGTTCCGCAACACCGAGGCCGCACTGCCGTAAAGGGGGCAAGGATGAGCCGGGAGAGAGCAAGCGATCCCGCCGAGGTTGTCGCCCCGGTCGAGATCGTTGAACTGGAACACCTGCGCACACGCGACAACGGGCCGTTCGCGGTCGAGTGCACGCGCATCGATGAACTGCTGTACCTCAAGCACTTCGGATTGCCGGGTGCGTCCATGAGCGTTGAGGAACTGAAGGCGAAGCTCGCCGACTCGTCGCTCGATTCGCTCGACCAGATCCGCGCCGTGCTCCCGCCGATTGTCGAGGCGGGCACGGCGTTGATCGGCGCCGATGGCCGGCGAATCGCCCCGGCGTTCTCATGGGATCCCGCCAAGTGCCCGCCGGCGTTGCCGGGGCACTATCTCAGCGTGACCGACCTATCGACATTGGCCGCCGTGATCCTGCGATTGAGCGGGTTCGCGAGCGGGGCGGCCGAAGCCGCTACGTTTCCTGTTCGACAACGAGAGGCAGGGAGCGAAAGCTCTGGAACTGTCTCGGTACGCGAGGGCGTTCGGGATGACGCCGTTGCAGGCGCTTCGGGATCCTGATCTTGCCACGAACATGACGATCTGGCGCGCGGGTCGGGTGTACCGCGCGCGAACATTCAACGCCGAGATCTCGCGCTCGATCCAACGCGACAAGATGGGGATCGGCGCCATTCTGCTGACGCTGGCGGCGCTGTACGAGGACAACTGAGCGATGGCCGAAGCTAAGGTAACGATCCGGGCTGTCGATGAAGCCTCGGCGACGTTGAAGAACATCCAACGGAACTTCGAGGGGCTGATCGGCGGCCTCAAGACGGTGGTGAGCTTCGAGGCGCTGAAGATGCTCGGCGATGCCGTGCGCACCGCCGGCGAGCAAGCCGTGAAGTTCATCGAGACGCAGACGGCCGCGGCCGAGGCGCTGCGCAACCTCAGCGACGTTACCGGGATCAGCGTCAAGAACCTTCAGGTGCTTCAGTTCAGCTTTCGCACCAACGGCATCGCGGCCGAGACGCTCGAAACCTCGATCAAGTTCCTGAACAAAGCGATCTCCGAACAGAACCCGCTTCTCGCCAAGCTCGGCGTCACCTCGCACGACACGTTCACGGCGCTGATCCAAGCAGCGCAGGGGCTCGCGGCGCTCAAGGATCCCACCGAGCGCGTGACGCAAACGATGGAGATCTTCGGCTCCCGCGGTGGCACGCGAGCGATTCCGGTGCTGCTCGAACTGGCGAAAGCGTTCGGTAGGGTGTCGCAGGACGCCAAGGATACGGGGAACGTTTTCGATGATTTGGCGTTCGACAAGATGCTGAAGATGGAGAACGCCGTTGACGGGCTGAAGGTGCGGTGGGAAGGCTTTTGGAAACAGGCCGCCGCGGGGATGGCGCCGACGATCACGAAGATGCTCGTTGTGATCGAGCACCTGATCGACATTGGCAACCGCATCAACAAGATTCCGTGGTTCGCGCGCGGGGCGGCGATTGTGCTCGGCGCCGAGATCCAACTGCCGGCGCGCGAGAAGCCGATGCTCGGCCCCGGCAACGAGCAGGGTGCGGCCGACTTCAAGGCATGGCTCGCCGATCAAGAGAAGGCCGCGGCCGCGGCGGCAAAGAAACTCGCGGAGTGGAAGGAAAAACTCATCACGAGCATGCGGTTCGAGCCGAAGGAGATCTCGGAGCGCGCGAGTTTCGAGCGCGTGTTCGATGAGATCACAAAGGGCGTCGCGCGCTCGCGTGAGTCGATGCTCAAGCTCATTCAGGTGCAGGGGCCGGCCGATGATCCCGGGCTTCAGTTCGGCGAGTGGGCCGAGTCTGCGCTGCGCAACGCCGATCGCATCGCGTCGGCAATGGCGCAGTTGCGCGACTCGATGCTGAACGGGTTCGCCTATGTGTTCCAGAACCTTACCAACAAGATGCAGACGTTCGGCAGCGCGGGGAAAGCGATCATCGACAGCATGGTGCAGGGGATTCTCGCTGCGGTGGGCGAACTGCTTGCGTCCGAAGCGATCAAGTGGTTTTTCAAGCTGCTCGGGCTGGTCGTCGGATCGCTCACCGGGAACCCGCTGCTCGGCGGCGCGATCGGCAGCGTGGGCGAGGTGGGCGGCGCCGGCCTCGGGAACGCCACGACCGCGGCCAACAAGTTCACGGCTGGCGCCAACGTGGCCGCGGCGCCCGCGGCGCGCGGCGGCGGCAATACGTTCGTGATCCAGACGCTTTCGCCGCGCGACGTGCTCGGCGAACTGCTGTCGCCTACGGGCGCCATGCGGACGGCCGATAGCCGGCTCTCCGAGATCGCGGCGGCCTCGGGATGAGCAACGTCAAGCTCGGGATCACGAACTTCCTCGTGAGCGCGCAAAGCGCCGGGCTCGTGCTCAAGAACGGCACCGGCGGCGGGGCGCCGGCGCTGTTCGAGCTTGCGCCGTGGACGATGGCGAAGCTGCTGCACCACGATCGCTATGATCTGTGGCGATCGGGCGATCTCGGCATCGGGAACTATGACGTTGACTTTTCGTTCGGCGCCGACAAGACGATCGATACGGTCGCCTACTGCGGATTTCGCACGCAATACGGGCGCGTGGATCAAATCGAGGTGTTCACGCAGACCGGCGCCTACACCCCGGGCGGCACATGGACTTCGCGCGGCATCTTGGATGGCACCTCGCTCGGCGGTGGCGGCCTCGGGTTGCGCGACGACTGGATCGAGTTCTCGGCGATCACCTGCCGCTCTGTCAGGTTCGAGATCGCTGTCTCGATCGATCCCACCTCGTTCACCCTCGGCAACTTTTACGCTTGCGATGTGACCGATCTTGGCGGCATCTACTCCCGCGGTGGCTCGCGCACGATCGAGCAGATCCGCAGCGAGCAGACGCTTCCATCTGGCGTGGTGGTGCTGAATCAGTTGGGGCTCGTCGCAAAAACCTTCTCGTTCCCGTGGGCCAGTTGCCCGGCGGCCGTGCGCACGGCGTTCATCTTGGCGCAGGTGCAGCCGTACCCGGCGCTGCTCATTGACGAGATCCCGGCCGTTTACGAGGTGTTCATGCGCGCCGGCAAGCTCACCGACGCGCTCGTGTTCGGCAGCACCTATGACGTTGACGTTGAGTTCGTGGGGATGCCGTGAGCAGTCCGGCAACCGATGCATTCAAGCTGGCGTGGCGGCACACGAACGTTCACCGCGTGTGCCTCGCGAAGATCGAGATCACGACGCCGAGCGCCAAAACGCTGCGCTACGCGACGTTCGGGTGCGACACCCCGGACGGCAACACATGGGTCGAGGGGCTGCGCCCCGATGCGATCCGAGAATCGGTGGCGCTGCTCTCGCCGGGAGTGAACCCGAGCGATGCCTCGATCTACCTCGCGAAGCGCCGCGACCCGAATCAGACGGGAAGCGCGGACACGAATCAGACGATGCTCGCGAGCAACCTGTTCGCGAACGCGCTCGTGACTCTCTATCTGTGGGTGGTGATGCCGCCGGAACTGGCGCCGCTCAGTTCGAGCGATATGTTCCAGATCTACAAGGGCCGCGTGTCGCGCGTCGTGGACATTGGGCCGGATGGCATGCGGCTGCTGCTGCTGCAAGATATGTCGTGGAACCGGCAGGTGCCGCCTACGGTCGTGGACAAGGTGAGTTATCCCGATTCGCCGGACGTGTCGCAGGGCGCTCCCATCCCAATCATCTACGGAGATCACAGCGCGCCGAAGATGCGCACGCCGTGGACAAGCGGTTACGGCAGCCGCAGCAAGCAGGAGGATTCCGGCGCCGGCCTCGGCGTCGTGCCGCTCGTGCTGGTCGATGCCGGCGTCGGCGCGGCGAACGTGAAGGTGGTGGCGGCGTCGCATCTGTGTACCGACATTCTCGATCGCGCGAACGGGCTCTCGGCGTTCATCGTGGGCGAGAACCTGCTGAACCCGCTCGATACCGCGGGCATCACCGAAACCCTCGGCAGCAGCGAGAGCTACCTATCGATTGCCGATGAGGGGACGATCGCATACGCGGCGATCATCCCCATCGACGTGCGCACGACCGGCGGCGAGAACACAGCCGGAGAGCCGCGGCGGGCAATGGATCCATTCGATGAAACCTCGTTCTCGACGCTGGATCAGGGCGCCGGCAAGACTCAGCTTCAACTCATCTTGCCGAACGCCGGCGCGCTCGGGCGCATCGAGTCGGTGCAATACTATGTCGCGTGGTCGGGTGACGCCGGGAACGGCAACAACCTGCGCATCCGCTCGCGCACCCCGGGCGTCGGCTTCGGCACCACGACCGCGAACTGGGTCGCCACCGCGACAACTCCCGCCGTGCAGACGGGGACATGGGCCGCGGCGGACTATGACGCGAACGCTTGGGGGTTCGGCGACAACGGCACGGCGCTGTTCGATGTGCGCGTCGATTTCACCGGCGGCGCGACGAACAAAGCGAAGATCTATTGGGTCGTGCTGGTCGTGAAGTACCGGCCGCAGCGCAGTCTCGTGACGCCGGGAAAGCGCGTGGTGAAGGGGCAAAGGATCGTCAACGCGCCGCGATACCAACCTGTCGGCGGCCGCCCTATCCCGCTCAAGATTTTCGCGACCATCGACCCGCAGTTCTCGCTCGAAGGCCAGTTCTACGGCAACGTGAAGGGTTACAAGGATGACGGCAGCGGCACCTACACCGGCGTTGCGAGCGCGCTGATCGAGCGCCCGGCCGACATTATCCGGCATTTCCTTGTCACCTACGGCGGCGTGTCGGGTGGCTCGATCGAGACGGGCGTCGGCGTGACCGGCAGCTTTGTGGATCTGCGCGACACGCTGCGGAACGCGCAGCCGTCTGACTTCAAGCTCGCGGTGCACATCGCCGAGCGCATGTCGGTGCAGCAGGCGGTGCAAAAGATGGCCGAGCAGGCCGGCGTCGCGGTGTTCCTCGATCGGTTCACGAACAAGTGGCTCGCGTTCCCGTGGAAGCCGGGGGCGCTGATCGACTACGACCTTGCGGTGCCGTGGGATCTCATGGCCGGGTTCATGGCCGAGGAAACGAGCGTTGTGGACGTGCGGCACGCGCTGCGCGTGAAATACGGGTTCGATTACTTCAAGAACCGCACGCTCTACGAGGCGTTCGTCAACTCCACGGGCAGCGGTCAGGGGCTCACGCAGCCGACCGTGCGCGATCAGAAGCTAGTGATCACCACGGGCGTCAACGACAAGTTCGATTGGGTCGTGGGCGGTGTCACGAAGGCATGCACGCTCGCTGCCGGCACGTATTCCGCGATCAACCTCGCGGACGAATGGCGCACCAAGGTGCGTGCGCAGGAGGCCGACAACTCCGAGTTCACCGGCTACGGGTTCTCGATCAAGGCCGGTTTCAACAACCTGTTCGATTTCGTTGTCGGCGGATCGCCGTATCAGGCGACGCTCGCGGCCGCCGACTATGCCGCCGAAACGCTCGCGCTTGAGATCGCGCGGGCGATGAACGCTGTGCCCGGGCACGGCCGAGTGTTCTCGTGCAGCTACGCGCATAGCACCAACAAGTTCACGATCTCGGCCACGGGCGGCACGTTCACGTTCCCGTCGCTCAACACGGCCGCCGGCCTCGCCACCTCGGCGCTGCCCGTGGCCGGGTTCATCTACGCATCGGGCTCCGCGCCGGCGGCAGCGGCCTCGATCACGGCGCCGCAAGCCCGCTACGGCGATCGCTTTTTCATCGGCGATGGCGACGTGACGAACACCAAGACGTACAAGTGGGGCACGGGCGCCAACGTGGCGACGAACTGCGCCGACGTGGTGGGGTTCGCGAAAACCGACTCGGCCGGGTTCACGTTCGGGATGACGCACGCCGACTATCAGCGCGGCAGCCGCGAGACGATCGCGGCGACGTTTGAGAGCTACTACGATCCGCGCGAAGAACTTCAGGTCACCGCGGAGTGGATCCGCGACGAGTCGTCGGCGGTGCAGTTGCGCAACCGGCGGTTCGACGTGGGCGGGCCGCCGCGCGTGGTGTGTAAGTTGTCCACCAACTACATGCCCGATGTGCGGCGCATGCAGGTGATCCCGATCGACTCGTCGGTTGACGCGAAAGCCGCGTTCTCGAAGTATGGCAGCGATGGACTCTGGACCGGCAAGGCCATGCTCGTGCTCGACGTGACACAGAATCTCGGGCCGTCCGATTGGAGCACCGAAATCATGGCGATCAACATCGACTAGGAGGTGAGCGATGGCGAAGTGCGTTTATTACCCGAACGTTGTGAACCTCGCGTCATACAGCGGCAGCACCTCGACGCTGAAGATCCCGTGCCTCGGCGCCAAGGCGATCATCCTGACCGCGCGCGCGACCGCGGGGGCGCAGACTGTCGGCACCACGGTGATGACGGGCTTCGGCATGGTGCAGGCTGACGCCGGGTTCGCCGGGGCCGCGGGCACCACGCATTCCGATCAGATCGGCGGTAAGAACGTCACCCTCAACGGTGCGATCAGCATCATCTCGCCGACCGCACCTCACGCCTATATCCCGTGGGGGTTCATCCAGATCGGCTTCAATGCGCCGAGCGGTGCGATCACCAACTTTGTTGTCGATGCGTTCGTGCTGTACGAGGGCGAGCGCGACAAGCTCGATCTGCGGCAGGAAACCGCGATCGCGGCCTAAGCCGATGGAAATCCGAGTCACGACCCGGGCCGGCGACGTGCTGAACTACATGCGCAAGGGGGAGCGTTCGCTGCGGATCGCAGCGGCGAACGCTCTCAACGCCACGGCGAAAAAGATCCAAGTCGCCGAGCGCGCGCATGTGCGCGACGTGTTCCGGCTGCGGCCGCGCGGCGGCAAGTTCATCCTTCGGCAAGCGACGGTGATTCAGACGCCGTGGGCGAGCGCGCGGCCGGGCGGGCTGTCGGTCACCGTCAAGGTGGGCGAGGCTGCTCGGCTGCTGCTCAAGCAGTTCGAGAGCGGCGAGGCGAAGCAGCCGCAGCCGGGGCGCAGTGCCATCGCGATCCCGAGGCAGGGGAGCCCGGCGCGGCCAACGTTCAGCGAGAACGTGCCGCGGCGCATGTTCGTGGAGTCGTTCCGGCTGCAACGGCAGGGCAAGCGCACGATCGGCGCGAAACGCACGTTCGTGGAGCCCGGCCGCGGCATCATGCAGCAGCAGCCGGGCAAGGCGAAGCCGATCGTCCTGTACCTGTTCCGGCATGAGGCGCGACTCGATCGCCGGCTTCAGTTCGTTGCGATCGCTCGGCGTCATGTGGCGGCGTTCTATCCGCTGTTCGAGGCTGAAGTCGCCCGGGCGGTGGCGTTCAAGTTCGAGCACTATGGGGAGCGCGCTTTTACGCCATGATCGCCGGGGCGCGGCGCCCCTAGATCGGATCCCGGCCCGATCGACGGTGCGCCGCGTTCTCGGCGGAACAAAGTGGAGGGCACGCGAGTGGTCAAGTCGCTTGGGGAACTGCTGCGCGATCAGGTGGTGAGCCGTGCGCGATCTGCGATCGGGCACGAAACGCCATACATGCTCGGGCACGGCGGCCGTGATCCACTGTCAACGCTCCCGGGTGATCCGGAATGCGATTGCTCGGGTTTTGTCGCGTGGGCGCTCGGCGTCGATCGGTATCTTCCGAACGGTGTGATTCCGCACCTGCCCGGCGGTGACTGGCTCGAAACATCGAACGTTTACCGTGACGCGCTCTCGTCCTACGGGTTCGCGGCATTGCTCCCGTGGGGCGAGGCGAAACCGGCCGATGTGCTCGTGTATCCCGATCGCGAAGGGCACCACGGGCACATCGGACTCGTCTCGAAAGCCAACGGCTTCGGGGCCGAGCTTGTGATTCACTGCTCGCTCGGCAACTGGAATGAGCGTCGCGATGCCATTCAAGAGACTGACACGCGAGTTTTCCAACGGCACGGGGCGGTCGCTGCGCGGATTGCTTGGGTTCGTTAGGTCACCGCGCAGGTGGCTCGTCAATAGGAGGTTCAACATGGCCGCAACCGAATCCCCGCCGGTATCTCCGCTCGACAAGCAGGTGGCGCGCGTGGGGAGCTACGCGCGCATGGTTCTCGCTGTGGCAGCGGTCGTGATGGGGGCGTCGAGTCTATTCGTCAACGCTGTTACCTCGGACGTGAAGGCCGAGATCCGACAGGTGCGCGACGATCTCCGGAGCCGTGCTGTCGCTGACTCCGCGCGGTTCGAGCGCATCGTTGAGGTTGTCGAGTTCGCGGTGATCGCCATCGTGGAGCCGGCCGGAAGTCCAGAACGGACGACCGCGATCGCCGAACTGAAGCGCCGGCGTCGTGTCGCACCATAGGAGGCATGCAATGCGTCTGCTCGTGAACCTGTTGCTGTTCGTGGGATTGCTCGCGGGGATCCCGATCATCGCGCAGGCGGTGATCGCCCCCGGCGGCATCACTCCCGAGAAGGTGATCAGCACCTTCGATGCATGGGCAATGGTGATCATGACCGTGCTCGGGTTCGTGATCACGCGCGCGCCCGCGCTGAAGGCAATCCCGAAGGATCTCGTGCCTTGGATCAACGCGGTGGCTTACATCGTCGGCACGATCGCATCGTGGTACGCCGTGCCCGTGGCACACGCTGGCGTGTTGGGGGCGGTGGGGCACACGCTCTCGATTCCGGCAACGGTGGCGTGGGGCGCGTTCCTGTCGTCGCTGACTTCGGTGCTGTACGACAAGATCCTGAAGTTCCCGCTGGATCGGGCGGTTCCGAAAACGCGATGAGTTATCGCGAGGATCGGCTGCGAGAGGAAATGACGGTGTGGGCGCGCTCGCGCCGACACCGCTTCTCGCGGCCGAGCTTCGCGGTGGGGGTGCCAAGCATGGGGCTTCAAGCACAGGTAGATGCCTTGGGCGGGCTCGGCGGCACGGTCGAGATCGGCGATGGCACGTTCTACGCGGTCACCAACTCGCCGGCCACGCCGCTGATCATCCCGGGCGGCGTCTCGATCGTCGGTCGAAGCATGGCCGCATCGATCATCGGCTCGCCGATCGTGATGAACGCATCGCAAAGCGGGCTCGCGCACCTCGCTGCTCGCGCACCGAGCGCCGCGGTCGGAGTCAAGATCTACAACGGCGGTTCGCCGTTCATCGCGCGATGCTATTTCGACCATGTGTTCATCGGCGCGAGCTACCACGGCGCGGGAGACGGTCCCGTGGTCGGGCTTCAGCTTGACGGTGCCGGCGTGCTCATGGCGGAGCAACTCACCTGCGCGTTCTGCACGAGCCACGGCTTGCTCGCCGACTCCACGGGGTTTGAGCCGAACACGACGATCTTGGCAGACTGCTGTTCGTTCGTGAAAAATGACGGTTACGGCGTGCGGCTGCTGTCGTCGCTCACGCTGGCCGAGTTCAACGGCGGCAACATGGAGAACAACGGGCTTGGCGAACTGTGGGGGGAAAGCGTCGCGGGCGTCACGCTGAACGGCGTGGACTTCGAGCGCGGCGACAGTCAGGATCCACCGCCATCGATCACGCAACTCGTGGAGTTGCAGAACTGCAATACAGTTCGGATCCTCGGCGGCAACATGGTGAAAACATCCGGTGCATCGCGCGGCTTTTTGCTCGCGGCGTGCAACGGCGGCATCGTTGAGGGCATCCGCTTCGAGGGGTGGGGCGCCGTTGGCGTCGCACGCATTTCGGAGACGTGCACGAACATCCGTCGCGGCGTGAATCACATCCACAACGGCGGCGGCTGGATCGAGGACTATTCGCGATGAACAAGCCGAGCATTTACGAGCCGGTGCAGTACCGCGAGGGGGTGATCCTGTACCTGCCCGCGAGCGGGAACGTGATCACGGGCCGCGGGCTCGGTCCGGATTGGGCATTTGACGGCATCGGCACCGTGTCGCACCCGGCACCGGGCGCGACGTTCGCCACGCAGTTCCCGCGCACGCGCGTCACGAGCGTGGCGGGCACGCAGAATCAGGAGCTAGGTGCGCACCTGCCCAACGCTTCGGATGCGCGTGCGTGGCGCGGCAACGCTGCGAGCCGCGGCGGGTTCTACTTCGCTTGCCGGTTCATGGTGAACGCGATCCCGGCCACGACGATCCGGTTTTTCTGCGGGCTCTCGGCGGCAACCTCTGGCGTTTGCAAAGCGGCCGTCTCGGGATCGGGGCCGCCTAACACCGTGGGGTTGTGGTGCGACACCGGCGACAGCGCGAACCTCACGATCCTCAACGTGGACAACGCCGGCGCTTTCCAGAAGATGCCGCTGCAATCATCGCAGACGTTGACGGCCGGCGTGGTGTACGAGTTCGTGATGATCTGCAACCCGGCGACGGCGGGCGGGCCGCAGGGCACGATCGTAACGAACCTGATCAACGTGAGCACCGGGGCACTGTTGTGCACGCAGAACCCGGGCACGAACCTTCCGGCGAGCACGGCGTTCATGGCGCCGCAGATCGGGCTCTCGAACGGGACCGCGAATCTAGCGGGCAACGACACATCGCTCGATTGGATGAGCGTCTATTTGCGGCCGAATCTGCTGCTCACCCCAACGGGGAGCCCGTAGCTGTAGGCGAAAAAGATCGCTTGCACGGTGCGAAACTCGCCGTTACGGTCACCGCCGTACCAGCGGCCGGCTTGGGGCATTTGGAGGGATCCAAGGTGGCGAGGCCGAGGGATCAGCGCCGGTGGGGCACGCGGTTCGGTGGATGGGTGGGCAGCGTAGGGGTGTCGTGGGTCTTGGATGGCCTACGCGGGCAGGGAACGCCAGTGGCACCTCAGACCGTTTATCTCTGGCTCGCCGGCCGCCGTGTGCCCCGGCTGGAACATGCGGCGTCGCTGGTTCAGATCAGCGCCGGCGCGGTAACGCTCAATGATCTCGTGATGCACGGCAAGGAGGTTCGGGGTGAGCGGGAACGAACGCGCTGACCTAGAGCGCCAACAGTGGCTTGAGGAACGGCGGGGCGGCATCGGTGGCTCGGACGCGGCGACGATCCTCGGCGTCGGGAAGTACGGGAGCCCGCTAGAGGTGTGGCTCGAAAAGACGGGCCGCGCTCCGGAGCGAGAGCAAACTGAAGCGATGTGGTGGGGCGCGGCGCTTGAGGATCTGATCGCGCGGCGTTACAGCGAGGTGACGGGCCGCGCGCTGTGGAACCCGCGCCGGGTGATGCATCACGCCGATCACCCCGAGATCATCGGCACGCCGGATCGGCTCGTGATCGGCGGCAACCGCGGCGTTGAAGTCAAGAACGTTGACGCGCACCTCGCGGGCGAGTGGGGCAAGCCGGGCACGGATCACGTTCCGCACGTCTATCTCGTCCAGTGCTGTCACTACATGGGCGTGATGGGACTGCCGCTGTGGGACGTGGCGGCGCTGTTCGGCGGGAACGAGATGCGCATCTACACGGTGGCTCGTGATCTCACGTTCGAGCGCAGCATGATCGGGAAGCTGTTGCGGTGGTGGCACGACTACGTGGTGGCCGATCGACAGCCGCCCGTCGATGCGTCGAGCGGCCACGCGCTCTCGATCATGTATCCCGAGAACCGGGCGCCGCTGCTCGAAGCGACGCCGAGCGCCGAGATCGCAGCCGCGACCTACCTCGCGAACGCGGCCTCGCTGAAGCAGTTGAACAATCAAACGGATGAGATCGAGAACATCCTCAAGTCGATGATCGGGGAGCACGAGGGCATCGCGGGCGACGGCTGGAAGGCGACATGGAAGCGTGCCGCGGGCGCGCGGCGCACGGATTGGGAACAGGTGTCAACGCTGGTAGCCGATCGACTGGCCGAGGCGATCGGGCCGGCAGAAGCTCAACGAACCTTGGCCGCGGCGCGCGAGCAGGCGGTGATCGAATCAGCGGGCTCGCGTCGGTTCCGGTGTGTCCAAGTCGGGGGAAATCATGGCAACCGATGAGGCGGTACAGGTGTTGGGGCTCGCAACCGAGAGCGTGAGCGCGGCGCTCGTCAAGGCCGAGATCGATCAGCAGATCTCGACGGCAAAGACGTACCCGCGCAGCGTGGATCACTTTCTCCGCGAGATCTCGCGGCTCGTGACGCTCAACGAGGTGGTGGCCGATGAGTGCATCTACGCGCTGCCGCGCAAGGAGGGCGGGCAGACGAAGATGATCGAGGGGCCGAGCGCGCGGTTCGGTGAGCTTGTGCTGCACGCTTGGCGCAACTGCCGCGCCGGAGCGCGCGTCGTGGATGAGGGGCCGGAGTTCATCACTGCGCAGGGGTTCTTTCACGATCTCGAAGGGAACGTGGCGATCACGCGCGAGGTGCGGCGTCGCATCACCACCTCGAAGGGGCAACGCTATTCGGCCGACATGATCGCCGTGACCGCGAATGCGGCGTGCTCGATCGCGCAGCGCAACGCCACGTTCGCCGGGATCCCGAAGGCGCTGTGGACGGCGGCCTACGAGCGCGCCCGGGCGATCGTGGCCGGGAGCGCCGAGACGTTCGCCAAGCGCCGCGGGCTGGCAATGGATCACCTCGGGAAGATGGGCGTTCCCCCCGAGCGCGTGTTTGCGCGGCTCGGGATCAGCGGGCTCGCCGACATGACGACCGAGCATCTCGTGACGCTGCGCGGCGTGTCGGCGGCGATCCGCGACAACGAGATCGACGTTGACGAGGCGTTCCCGGGCGCTGAAAAGGGTGAGGCGCCGGCTGCGAAGTCGCCGGGAGTCGCGGGGCTCCGGGCGGCTATGGAATCGAAGCCGGCGCCGACAACTGTTACGGCAGGGCAGGGCATGAACGTGACGGTTATCACCGCGCCGATCGTGGTGCCGGCGGGGGCGGCGCCAGCCGAGCCGCCGTCGCTGCTCGACGCGCAGCCGATGTGCAGCGCGCCGGGCTGCACGAACGAGGGTGTGGCGAAGGATGCCGCGGGGGCGGCGTTCTGCGAGACGCACGGCACGCACCTGACGCAGCGCAAGGCCAAGCGACCGTGAAGCGTGCCCCGAATGAAACGGCCGACGCGCTCGCGATGCTACTTGTGCTCGTGCTTGTGCTCGTGCTTGTGCTCGTGTGGTCCGGCTGCGCGAGCCTCAAGGGAACCGCCGAGGCGCAGCCGGAGAAGCCGGAGAAGGGAAGCGTGCTCGCGTCTGTCGATCTCGGGTGGCGCGTTGACTGTCGGCTGATCAGGGTGCGCGATTGCGATTACGTGGTGGCAGATGGCATACGCGGCGGCGTGGCGTTGGTACATGCCGCCGACTGCCCGAACCCGATCCACTCGGGCCGGGCGGTGCCGTGGGAAGCGAAGTGAGATGAAGTCGCACGCCGGGAAGGGCCGTCTACTGGCTGAAGCCGACACGGACTCATCGCGTCCAGTCCGTATCCTCGATCCGGTGCCATGCGGGGCGATCGACCCGCGCGTGAGTTATCTGGATCGGTGGAGCACTGGCGAGGGAGCGCATCGACAGGCGCCCGGCGTGCGGCGCATTCAAGGAGGAACGAGATGAAGCAGCGCATGACGGTGGTGGTGGGGCCGGCTCCCGAGCGGGATCCGCGGCCGACGCTGTTCGACAACCTGAAGGCCGAGGAACGCGAGGTGGAGCGGGATCCGCACGCGCTCGATGATCGGCTCGATCGCGTGGGGCGCGCGTTCCTGAAGTTCCACGCCGAGCACCCCGAGGTGTACGCCGAACTGCGCCGGCACGCGCTGCGCTACCAGCAGATCGGCGTGCGCCGCGGCGTGAAATACTTTTACGAGGTGATGCGCCACGAGTTCATCATGTCCGGTGGCGATCCGCAGGGGTTCAAGCTGTGCAACAGCTATACGTCGCGCTACGCGCGGCTGCTCGAACGCGAGAACCCGGAGCTTCGCGGGTTCTTTCACAAGCGGCGGCTGACCGCGCGCGGGGGCGCGTGATGTTCATAGACTACCTCGGCAAACCGAATGCGACGGTGTGGATCGTGGAGCGGTGGGAGGATTTCGAGAGCGACGTGGTGGTGGGCGTCTATGCGACAAAGGACGCGGCACTGCACGCGCACCCCAATGCTCGCGACCGCGACGAGCCGCCGCGGCCGAACGACCGGCGACACAGCGGCTTCTACTACTACGAACAGGAGGTTGAGGGTGAGTGAGACAACGGTGCGCGTGCGAACGTTCACGAATCGGCAGGTGGCGGTGATGCTGATCGCGAGGCTGTTCGCGCTCGGGTGTGTGTTCCTCGGGGCGGTCGTGATCTGGATGACGTGGTACGCGACGGCGCAGTGGCTCGCGTGGATCGTCGTGGCCGGGTGCTGGCTTGCGATGAAAGAACTTGCCGATGGCATAGGCGACGCGGTGCAGATGCTCGAAGGGATGCACCGCAATAGGGGGGCCGCGCAATGAAGTGGTTCCTCGCTGGCTCCGGGCTCGGGCCGGGTGATCGAATCGATGCGCCGGAGGGGCAGAAGCTCCCGCTCGATCGTGACTGGCGCGCGGCCGAACTTCGCGCGTCGATGCGCCGCGGCGACGTGTATGAGGTGGATCCCGTGGGCGCGATCCTGCTCGATGAGACTCCCGCGGGGCTCGTGCCGCACTGCGAGGCTGCGCGCGTGGTGCGCGTGATCAAGCGGTGCGTCGATCCGAGCGTGGCGGTGAAGGCGATCCGGGCGATCCGGAACGCCGAGGCGCGCGGCCGGGCGCGGGCGATCGTCAAGGCCGCGAGCACAACGCTGCTCGTGCTGCTTGCCGTGCTCGGCTGTAAAAAGGTGGCGGATCCAGCGGGGCGGGCAGCCGCGCCGGACACCACGGTGGCGCAGCGGTGAGCGCGCCCAATCCGGTGACCACGCCGACAGCGGTGCAGCAGGCGGTGGAGCGGCTGACGACGCTCGCCGAGTTGAACGATTCCTGCGAGGACGGCGACCCGCGCAACACAACGGTCAGCGTGCGCGACCTCCGCACCGTCCTCGCCGCCCTCGCCGACGCGGAGCGGCAACCCCGCGTGATGGAAGGAAAGCCGTGAAGCCGGCGCAGATCGAGGCGATCATTCGGCTACGGACGCCGCGCGGGCCGGAGCGGTTCATCCCGATACGCTACGTGCGGGAGCCTGTAATCTGCTGGTTCTGCGGTGTGGACATTCCGCGCGCCCGGCCCGGATCGCGAACGGGCGAGCGCGGGACGAAGGCATGGTGGTGGCGCGAACAGAACGTGTGGGAGTGTTTGCCGTGCCGATCGGCTGCTGTGGATGCGTCCATCGCGTCTGAGGCTGCGCAGCCGGCTGACCTATTCGGGCAAGGAGGTGCGCAGTGAGTGCGCCGGAGCCTAGAGTTGACGCTGCCGGATTCATCGCATGGGCGCTCGATGCCAATCGTGCCCCAACGCAGTTCAACTGCCCGACGTGTGGACCGCGCGTCGCAGCGGACGAGGATGGTTGCTGTGTGACATGCGGTGCAGATTGCGTGGTCGGTCCCACCGATGCCTCGGGCGCGCTAGAGAACCCGCACCGTATCCCATGCTCGGAATGCTTGAAGGATCCGTGCATCTGCAAGTCGCTCTAGACAGGGGGTGCCCCGTGAGAAAGCTGCTGCTCATGCTGCTGCTGTTCGCGCTGTCGCAGATCTCGTGCATCGGCACGACCGCCGTTGCTCCACCGGATGCATCCGACACGCTCGTGACGCCGGACAACCGCTAGCCGTGGGAGGTGTGCAGGGATGCGACCACCATCGCCGTATGTGACCGACATGCTACGCGGGCTGTTCTCGATGTTCGTCCGCGGGCGCAAGTTCCCAAAGCTGCCGCCGCAGACCGAGCCGACGACACCGCCGGCGCCGGCGACAGATCCCGACGACTTCCCGCGGATCTGGATGTATTACGGCACGAACGGCTTCGGCATGCCGATCCTGACCACGCAGACGCTACCGGGCGGTGTGCCATCGTGGGACGAGACGGTAATCAACAAACTTGCGCGCTGGCAGATGATTACGCTGAACACGCAGCCATTCTTGACCATCGGGCTCGAACCCAACTATGCCATCGTCGCCAAGTTGCGACTCGCGAACCCGACTGCGCGGCTGCTGTTCTACGATCAGGTGACTCAGCGCGATATCAACATCGCGCCGGGCTCGCCGTGGACGGCGATTTGGAACTTCATCACGACCGGCCCGGACAAACGCATGTACCGGCAGGACGGTGGCGGCTGGCCGTTCAACCTCGCATCGCCGATCTGGTGGGACATTGCGCAGGGCGACGCAGCGAGCGATCTCGCCGATCTGTGGAAATCCTTTTCGCAGGGCAAGGCGGATGGGTATTTCCTCGACACGATCGTGGCCGCGGCGAACAGCGGGACCGTTGACCCTCAGTCGCCGTTGAACTTCGCCGCGCTCGGGTGGCCGAGCCTTCAGGCGATGAAAGATGCCGAGGTGATCGGGAACGCCGTGTTCATCAATGCGCTGATCGGCACGGGCGACGTATGGATCAACCGCGGCGTCGCCAATAGCCACGTTGACGCCACAACCGCGTTCTCGTGCAACGGCGAACTGTTCGAGGGGTGGGATCCCACGGCCGGCGGGCTTCAGGATTTCATCCCGCTGGACAAGCAATATCCGGGCGGGAACATCGCCGCGTGGAACTTCGATACCGCAATGGTGCATGGCTGTCTCTGGCAGGGAGCGAGCCCGACCGGGCGCGGATCGTTCCTGATCAAGTCCGAGACGCTATCGCCATCGCCGAACCGCACGCACCTCAACCGCTCGATCCGATACACGCTCGCGTCTGCTGCGATCTGTGGCGGGCTCGCCTACATCGGCAACAACCGCGACGGTTTCCACGATCTCGATATGTGGGCGGACGAGTACGCGGTGAACCTCGCGACCGGGGCATCGGACAGCACCGGCGCTCGCGCGAACCGCGGGTGGCTCGGGAAACCCACGGAGTTCGGGCACCTCGATGCCGTCTCGGGGATGTGGATCCGGCATTTCGATCGCGGCGTGGTGGTGGCGAACGGCCCGGGCTCGCCGAAGGTGATCGATCTCGGGCAGCCGTATCGCAGGCTCACCGGCTTCTATGACACCACGGTAAACGATGGGACCACGGTGCAGAACCTCACCGTGCCGGCGAAGGATGGCCGGTTCCTGCTGAAGATCTGAGGGGGCAACTTTGCTCAAACGCATTCGAGAGCGTGGTGCAGCCTGCCGGCTCGGCCGGCACATCGAGCACGATCCGCGGTCGTTCGCCTACATGGCCGGGACCGCGGCGATCCGGACAACGATGCATCGGCACTACGGGCCGCCGCTCGATCAGGGTTATCTCGGCTCGTGCACGGGAAATGCGATGGCGCAGTCGCTCAACACGACGCCGTTCCACAAGTCGCACAAGCGGCTGTTGCGCGAGGATGCAGCCGTGAAGCTGTATGCGGCGGCAACGGCGCTCGATGAGTTCCCGGGGGCGTACCCGCCGGAGGATACGGGCAGCAGCGGGCTCGCGGTGATGAAGGCCGCCAAGCTCGCCGGCTACATCTCGGGTTACTCGCACACGTTCAGCATCGAACACCTGCTCGGCGCTCTCGTGCTCGCGCCGGGGATCCTCGGAGTGAACTGGTACGAATCTTTTGACGACCCGAAGCCGAACGGCGAGTGCCCGCTGCTGCGGGGCGCCGAGGTGCGGGGCGGTCACGAGATCGCCATGCTCGGGCTCGACGCCGAGCGCGAACGGGTGTGGTGCATCAACTCGTGGGGCCGGTGGGGATACCGAAACACCGGGCGCTTTTGGTTCTCGTTCGCAACGCTCCGGCGGCTGCTGCGCGAGCGCGGTGATGCGACGTTCGCTCGGCCGATCGGGGGCACGCGATGATGCAGGACAGCCGCGACAAGATCCTGCTGCACCACCTCGGGCGCGTGCGCGCGCTCAAGGTCGATGTAGATGCAGGGATGCCGCTCGGGACGCTCACGATCACGGTGAGCGTGAGCGGCAACGAGCTTCCGGGGTTGCTTCAGGCGCTCGGCGAGCACATGCAGGCGCCACCGGCGACACAGCGGCCCGGTACGTTCGTGTCAATCCCGCCACCGCTCACGCCGTACCCGATGCCCGGCGAGCCGAGGTGATGCGGGTCACGGTGGTGTTCCGTGACGGGCGCCGGGAAACGCTGTACCCGATCCTCAGTTACGCCGAGAGCCACTACACCGACGAGGCCGGCAAGCACAGCGATTGGGTGATCAACGGGAAGGGGAAACACTGGCGCTTTCCGAAGCGCGAGGTGCGCACGGTACAGCAAGCACACGAGACGGGCACGGCTGCGCCCCCGCATGGGGGCGCGAGCCGCGAGGGCATGAACAACGATGCCGGCCGGAAAGACGCGGAGGGAAGCGAATCCTGATCCCGTTGAGGCGTCTCGTGGCGTGTGCTTGCACTATTCACGGAGCCGAGCGTATCCTGCGCACAGCGCACGGTTGCGCTCGGCAAGGAGGACTCAGACAAGGAGGTGGTCGATGCGTGATCTGAGCATCGAGAAGCGTTACGCGGCTTTCATCGTGTCGGCGTGCACCGCGGGAGCAATCGCCGATCGCTTGGGGATCGGAATGCCCTACGCTCCGGCGTTCGTGTTCGTGCTCGGGGTGCTGATCGCCTACCCGCTCATGCTGATCGGGTCGTGGGCCGAGGGTCGATAGCATGGGACTGTTCGCCAAGGTGTTTTCGTCGCTGTGGGAAGGCAGCATGGTGGCGAAGCCGGACGTGCAACTTGTGTTCGTGTTCCTGCTCGCCCACGCCGATCGCGAGGGGTTCGTGAACGTCACGCATGAGCGCATCGGCGTGCTGTGCGGGCTCGGGGTCGAGCGCGTGCGTGCGGCGATCGATGAACTTGAGGCACCGGACACGCGCAGCCGCTCCCCGGAGCAGGAGGGCCGGCGGCTGATCCGGCTCGACCCGCACCGGGATTGGGGGTGGCAGGTGGTGAACTATGGGCATTACCGCGCCATGCGCGACGAGGAAACCCGCCGCGAGCAATCCCGCGAGGCCATGCGCAAGCTCCGGGCCGCTCGTGCCGGCGGCACCGAGATCCCGCTAACCGTTAGCGATGTTAGCCGCGGTGAAGCGCCGTTGGCCCATAGAGATGTAGATTTAGAAGTAGATACTGCCAAGACTTCCCTTCGGGAAGTCTTTCCCGGCGATCCCGCGGGGATGCTCGCACAGCACGGCGGCAACGCTACGGTGACCGCCAACGCGGCCAGCGTGCCCGCCAGTGAGCCCGAGGGGCTCCGGATGGATCTCGGGGAGGGGCAGGCGCCGGCGAGCCCGTACAGCCTTCCTATCTCCGGTGGCCGCGAGTGGCAGGTGCCGCCGCGGCTGCTCGGGGAATGGCAGTCGCTCTACCCGGCGGTGAACTTCGAGCGGGCATTCTCGAACATGCGCGGTTACCTGCTCTCGAACGGCAAGCGCCGGCCGACAGCGAAGGGCGTGGCGGCGTTCGTGAACAACTGGCTGCGCGGGGATCAGGATCGTGCCTCGCGCGCTCCGCGGCCGGCCCGCGGTGGTGTGCGCCGCGGCAGTGACGCGAGATACGGTGATGCCAACGTGGAGCGTGGCAATGGGTAGTGACAGAACGAACACCAATGTTTCCCGTGAAACAATGAGCGCGATGCCCGAACTGGTCGCCGGGCTGCTCCACGGGCTCGCAGATGGGACGTGTGTGCGCTGCTCGCGGCCGTTCAAGTACCCGCGGCGCGTGGATGGCGGCGTGCCCGCAGACTGCGGACCGTGCGCCGAGGCGATCCGGCGCGAGTCGGAGCAACAGGCATTCGCCGATGCGCTCGCGCTCAACCTCGACGGGTGGATGAACAAGTGGCTGAAGGCGGCCGGCGTCAGTGATCGTGAGCGAACGGCAAACCCGGGCCGGGTGCCACCGCCGCTCATGCACCGGATCATGGCCGAAGCGCCGGCCGCCGTTTCCCTCATGCGCGCCGGGGATCTGCCCGCCGCGGGCTTCGGGCTCTCGGGGGTGGTGGGCCGGGGCAAGACGTTCGCGATCGCGTGTCTGTTCAAGGAAATGCTACGGGCGCGGTGGCTCGCCCGCGTCGCGGTCGAGGGGCGCGAGGTGGTGAAGCCGTGGCTCGCGTGGCGCCGCTGGCCGGAGGTGGCGAGCGAACTGCGCGTGATGGCCGCGGACATGAACAGCGGCCACGCCGACGCCGAGCGCGCCATGCGCAAGCTCGCGACCGCCGAGGCGCTCGTGCTCGATGATCTCGGGTCGGAGCGGATGCGCGGCGAAGGTTACGAAGATGATTGGGTGGCGTCGCTGCTCGATCTGTTGATCGATCGCCGGCACAACTCCATGCTCCCAACGTGGTACACCACCAATCTCGCGCGGCAGGAGTTTATCGATCGATACGGCGCGCGGATGTTCTCGCGGCTGTGCAGCGAGAACAAACTGATCGCTGTGCCCGCGGGCGCCGACATGAGGATCATCGACAATGCTCGTCCTAGCTAGGACACCCGGCCGCGCGATCTACTTCGGCCGCAATGCGTCGGTGTGCCTCGACCGCGTGCTCGCGCTCGACGGGCAGACGTTCGCATGGTTGAGCTTCAGGGTGCCCGACAACGTGGTGGTGTCGAAGGGCGACACCCCGAAGCATGAGCACGACCACGAGCATGCGCGCAGGCAGCACCTCGCCGATCCCGATCTGAACATGCGCATCGTGAGGCACATGCTGCGCGTGGACGAATGGGTGTGGGTGGGGAGCGGGCGCATCATGCTCTCGAAGATCCAGACCGATCGGGGTGGGCAGGCATGGCTCGGGTTCGATCTACCGAACACCGAAGCCGTGACCCGGGACGATTACTCGCTCGACTGGCATCTCGAACAGCAGGCCAAGCGAGAGAACAGAAGGCCGCCCAATGGCGCACGCGCCGGCAGCAGATAGCGTGAGGTGCATCGCAACGGTCAAGCGCCGGGGGCGGGCCGGGCATGCTGTCGTGCCCGAGCATCGGTGCACGTACCGTGCTCACGCTCTCGCCGAGACGAGGGTGCAGGTGTGCCGTGTGCATGCGCGCATGAGGCCGAGGCGCAGGCGTCGTGAGCCCGGGCTCGAACAACTCAGCATGAAGTTCGAGGGCGCCAGTGAGGTGCAAGCGTGAGTAACCGATTGAAATCAAAAGGTACTTCCCGGACTGCCATCGAGGGTAAACGGCGAG
>Ga0207662_10000099_pt1 | contig 40931 bp, 40 predicted proteins | sample KBSS33LmetaG_FD_184338 | JGI IMG/M metagenome (GOLD analysis project Ga0207662, IMG submission 184338) | Switchgrass rhizosphere microbial communities from Kellogg Biological Station, Michigan, USA - KBS S3-3L metaG (SPAdes) (version 2) | ecosystem: Host-associated > Plants > Roots >... | reverse complement strand
GCGCGCGTCTTCCAGCTTCCCCTGGTAGAGCCTCTGGTTGTGCCCGCCACGCTTCCACGCCTTCGACTCGTCCCACGCCATGGCTATTTCTCGTGGTTGAAGTTGGTTTCGAAATGCCGCGGCACGTAGCCCTCGCCGGCAGGCGTCGCGGCCTCCTTGGGCCGGGGAATCACCGTCTGCTGGAACAGCATGTTCATGAAAATGAGCAGCGGCTTCGGCTTCATCACCAGAGCGCGCGCCGGCTTGTCCGGGTCGGCGTTGAAGTGCTGATGCACGCAGTTCATGTGCACGATCGCGACGTCGCCCGCCTTCCAGTCGTAGCGCACGCCGTCGTGCACCTCGTAGCCCGTGCCGTCGAGGATGTAGAAGGCGGCCTCGTTGACGTGGCCGTGCTTCTGCGTCCGCCCGCCCGGCGCGTACTCCTCGAGATGCACGTGCAGCGTCTGCGTCAGCCCGTCGACCGGCTCGACGAAGTGCTTGCTGAAGGACTGCGGGCCGTCGTTGAACATGAGGTCGCGGCCCTTGATGACGCGCGGCATCGAGCGCAGTCGTTTCAGCTCGTCCTTGAGGCTGTACTGCCCCTGGATGCCGCGGACGAAAACCCGATCCTTCTTGCTGCTGTAGTGCGATTCCTTACCCATGCCTCATTGTCCCTCTAGTCCTTCTCACGCTGTATGGCCTGTCCCTTGAGAAAGAGTTCCGAGTAGAGCTTCTCCCACTTCTCGGATTCGTCCAGCACCACCACCGGGTCGATCATGTGGAAGGGAAACTTGTTGAGGTTGGTCGGCACGGCGGTGCTGGCGGGCACGCGGTTACGCTTGTGAATCAGCTCCTGCCCCTCGGGCGAGAGCATGAAATCGACGAACAGCAGCGCCGCGTGCGGCCGCTCGGTCCGCTTCGCCACCGCCACGGCGTTGGGCCGGCCGAAAGTCGGCTCGAGCGCCTTCCACTTGATGGGGGCGCCGTTCACCAGCAGGCGCTCGGCGTTGTGGTTGTAGATTGTGGCGACCAGCGGGATCTCGCCGGCGGCGACCAGCTCGGCGAGCAGCGTGTGCCCGGTGCGGACCTGAGGCTTCATCTGGGCGAGCTTGCGGAAGAAGTCGAGCCCCTTCTTCTCGCCCATGTACTTGACGATGGAGGCAAACCAGTCGTCGTCGCTGCCTTCGATGCCGATCTTGCCGACCCAGCGCGGATTGAGCAGGTCCTCGTAGCTGTTCGGAACCTCGTCGGGCTTCACCAGCCGGGTGTTGTAGGCGATGGTGAAGAAATTGAACCGGTCGGCGGCGTAGTGCCGGTGCTTGGGGAACGCCGCCGGCGGCAGGGTCTTGAAGTGCGGGCTGTAGAACTCTTCGAGCAGCCCCTCGCGGTAGAGCGCCTCCATCTCGGGACCGTTCAGCTCGAAGGCGTCGACCGAAAAGCGGCCGGCGCGGGCCTCCGTCACCGCGCGCTGCAGCACCTTCTCGCTGCTCGAGCGCCAGAGCTCCACCTTGACGCCGTATTTCTTCTCGAAGGCCTGGGTGATCGGCACCGAGTCCTTGAGGTTGAGCGAGGTGTACACCGTGACCTGCTTTTCCTTCTTCGCCCCCTCGAGGATGCGCTGCTCGCGGTCGGCCCCCTGGTACATATAGAGCTGGCGGTGCGGCCCGGGGGCAGGTTGCGCCGCACCAACGGCGGGCAATGCAAACGCTGCGGCGAGAACGAAGGGAAGAACGCGCATGTGTCAGTTCCGTGTCAGACGCAGGACTTTACACCCGGCGACTGTCCTGCAGAAGAACGCCGTTCCGGATAAGAGAACGCAAAAGAAAACGGGCGCCGCAGCGCCCGTCTTCAGTCGCTCCGCAGAGACTAGAAGGCGGTCGACACTCCGAGCGCGAACTGCGTGTTGTCCGCGCCGCGCGCGGGCGTGCCGCCGGCCCAGTTGTCGAATTGCGCCGACTCGCCGGCGGTCAGCTTGGCGGCGATGGCGTAGATGAACGTCCGCTTGGAGAAATCGTACGCCGCGCCCAGATTGACCTGATTCCCATCGGTCCCGGAGGTGGTGCAATTGACGGCGCCGCTCAGGCTGCAACTACCTTCGTTCACCTTCACGTAGCTGATACCGGTGCGAAACGGGCCGCCCCAACGCGCTTCCCAGCCGATCGCAAAATTGGTCTTTTCCAGCTTCTCGAACCGCCCCGGGGCGGCCTGACCGCTTTCCTTGTACTCGAGACGCGCGATGTCACCCGTAATGCGGTGGTCCGGCGTGATCTTGAACGCCACGCTTAGACGCGTCGCCTTGTCCTTCGAATGCTCGGATCCCGTGGTCGGGCTCCCGCCAGTGAGGTTCGACACCCCCGTCGCATTGGCGGTGGCCGATCCGCCGAACATGTCTTTGCGATACTCCTGATGTACCGAAGCATAGAACCGGTCGGCCTCGTACTTGACGCCGTAGGACCACCACTGCCGATCGAGGTTGACGCCGGTCAGCGGAGTCGGGTTTCCCTTGGCCTCGTCAGGCGAGTACTGGATGCCAGCGGAGAAGTTGCTGAACTCCGGTGTGAGGTACTGAACCGAATTCGGCGCGCGCTCGTGGAAACGCGCCAGACGGTTAGTCCCGACGCCGTTCGACGAGAGCGTGTTGCTGTGGGACACGAAATTACCGCTGCTGATGCCGAACATGCTGAACTGGTCGCCGTACTCCTTGTAGATCGTATCCATGTTGCCGAGCTTGATCGTGCCGAAGCCGCTGCGTAGGCCGACGAAGGAGTTGCGGTTCGCCCAGAACTGGCCGCCGCCGGGGGACGGCGTCGGATCGTCGAAGCCGAGCGACTGCTCCATCTGCCAGATCGCCGACATCGATCCGCCGAGCTTTTCCTCTCCCCTGAAGCCGAGGTAGGAGTTCGAGGTATCGACGTTCGCGCGGCCCTTGTCGTTGTTGGCTTGGGCAGCAGTGGGCGGCGCAACCAGGTTGGATGTGACGTCGGCGCCCACGCTCGCGCCTGAAGACTTGTAGTACCCGAGTTGCGGGTACACCTTGCCGTAGATGGTGACGTTGCCAGCGGTGGTTTGCGCCATGGCCGGGGCCGCGAACGCGGCGCCGATGGCCAGGGCGAGTGCACTCTTTTTCATTCCCCCTCTCCTTCCCTGTTTTGCTGTTTCTTTATGTGGAACAAAGAGCTTCCACATGTGCGATTCCGGCGCAAGCTACGCGCGCACGCTCATAGCTGTCAACAATGAAAGGCGGGACTGTGTCGTTTGCGCAACATGATGCGCCGCGTCAACCCGCAGCGCGAGCCGCCTAAGGTCAGCGACCGTACTCTTCGAGCTTGTAGCGCTTCGGCTTGAGGATGCGGCAGAGCTCGCGCGTGACGCCGGCCTGCGGCAAGGCGAGGCCGCAATCGGCCGCCATCTCGGACACGATCGCCATGTCGTCTTCGGCCCAGGCCATCGTCTGCGTTCCCCAGTTGGCGAGCGCGTTGTTCGCCGCGCTGCTCACGACGAGCGCCTGGCGCAGCTTGTCGACGTCGATCCCGTAGCGCTGCGCGAGGGCGAGACCCTCGTGGTTGGCGACGAGACAGGCCCACATGATGAGGTTGTTGACCGCCTTCGCCACCTGCGCGCTGCCAACGCCGCCGGTGTGGACGACATCGCGCGAGAAGGCGCCGAGCACGGGCCGCAGGCGCTCGACCACCGCGGCCTCGCCGCCGACGAAGCTGAGGAGCGTGCCCTCGTCCGCGGCCTTGCCGCCGCGGCACATCGTCGCGTCTACAACGTGGATGTTTTTCTTCAAGCACTCCGCCGCCAGGGCCTGCACCGTCTTCGGATGCACGGTGCTGAGCACCGCATAGATCGCGCCTTGCCGCATCGCCGAAGCCACTTTTGGATCCTGCAGGAGTCCGCGCAGCTCATGGTCGTAGCCGACGCAGACCAGCACCACCTCGCACTGCGCCGCGAGCGCAGCGGCGTGGTCCGTCCACCCTGCGCCGCGTTCCTCGACCTTGCCCCGCTTCGACGCGTCGAGGTCGGTGGCGAAGGTGCGGAACCCCTTTCGCGCCAGGTGCCCGATCAGCGGCAGGCCCATCCGCCCCGCCCCCACCACGCCGACAGTCGGATTCATCTTTTCTGGGTAATCGTGTCGAGCAGCGCGGGCTGGCCGGCCTTCACTCTGGCGATCGCGCGCTTCAGTGCGAGCGGCAGCTCGCCTGGCCGGTCGATCGGTCCCTCGGCGTACCACCCCATCGACTTCGCGAGCGCGGCGAAGTCCGGGGCGGGGTCGTCCATGTCCATGCCGATGTGGGCGCGCTCGACCGGCGTGCCGCGCAGCTTCGCCATGCGGATCTGATGCTCCCAGTCGTTGTAGTAGGCGCGATTGTTGTACATGACGACGAGGAGCGGGATGCGGTGCTTGGCAGCGACCCACAGCGCGCCGGCGTCGAACATGAGGTCGCCGTCGGGCTGCAGGTCCACGGCGAGGCGCCCCGCGTCGCGGTGCGCGAGCGCCACGCCGAGCGAGATCCCGATCTGCGTCGCGGTGCCAAGCGACTTGCCGGGATGCCGGTAGGGCCGGTCGAAGTCCCAGATCTTGCGCGTCCACTCCTCCAGCGTATTGGCGGTCAGGACCCAGTCTTCGTCCTTGATCGCGTGCCATACCTCCGTCGCAAGGCGGGGCAGCGTGATCGGGCTCGCGTCCCAGTCTTCCTTCGCTTCCTTCTCCCAGCGAGCGTGCGCCGACGCGCGCAGCGCGCTGACCGCCTTCAATCGGCTTTCGTTTTTCGAAACCTTCGGCTTGACCAACCCCTTCAAGGCCGGAATCGCGAGCGTCGTGTCGGCGAGGATGCGAAGGTCGGCGTGCGCGAGGCGCTGGTAATCCATCGCCCAGCTCGAGATCTCCAGGTCGCCGAAGCCGATGTCGATCCACTTGGCGCCGGCGGGAACGATCGAGGTCACTTCGCGCGTCGCGCTGACCAGCCGGGTGGTAGCGCGCTCCCAGTCGCGCGTATCCAGGCACAACACGAGATCCGCGTCTGCGAAGACGTCCTTCACCATGCTCAGGTTCAGCGGGTGGCGGCTGGGGAAGTTGAGGCGGCTGTTGACGTCGTAGACCGGGGCGCCGAGCGTCTCGGCGAGTTCCACCAGGGCGTGGAAGCCCTCGGGCTCTCGTCCGACGAACTCGGCGAGGATGACCGGCCGCTTTGCCTTAACAAGTTCTTCCGCAACACGTTTCAGAGCCTCAGGGTCAGCGGCCATCCTGGCCGGAACCTTCGCTGCGGTACCCGGGGGAAGCGCAACCTCGTGCTCGAGCGGCTGCTCCTGCAGCCAGGCGTCGTAGCACATGTAGATCGGCCCGCGCGGCTCGGTCATCATGACCGAGTAGGCGCGGGCGAACGCTTCGGGCACGCCGCCGATGACGGTCGGCTGGTAATCCCACTTGGTATAGGCGCGCACCGCCTCGCCCTGCACGAGCGCGGTGTGGATCCAGTCGATGCGCGGGCGGCGCTTGGTCTCGTCCATCGGTCCGGTGGCGCCGATGATGAACACCGGCGCGCGGTCGGCGTAGGCGTAGTAGATCGCCATGTTGGCGTGCAGCAGGCCGACCAGGTTGTGCAGGATCGCGACCATCGGCTTGCCGCTCGCCTTGGCGTAGCCGTGCGCGATCTGCACCGCGGTCTCCTCGTGCTGGCACAGCATCATGACCGGCTTGTTGCCGCCGTAGTTCACCATCGAGTCGTGCAGGCCGCGGTAGCTCGCGCCGGGATTGAGCGCGGCGTACGGCAGCTCGTACTGGTGCAGCAGGTCGACGATGACGTCGGAGCTCCAGCGGCGAGGCGTCTTGCGCTCGGTCATTCGGGCGTGTCCTTCAATGCCACGCATTTCTCGGGATCCAGCGACAGGTAGATGGGATGCCCTACCCTGGTTCCCAACGAGGGGTGCGCGCGCGACAAGACCGGCCGTTCCTTGATCTTCACCTCGAAATCGACCGACTCGCCGAGGAACACCTTGGTGTGAACGGTACCTTCGAGCACGTTGTCGCCGTTCGGACGGGCTTCGCTCAGCCGGATATCCTCCGGACGCACCGAGATCACGACCTTCATCCCCGGCTCGAGCGCGTCCACCGCGCGCACCTTCAGCGTGCCGACCTCGGAAGCCACCCGGTAGAAACCCGCGGCGGCGTCCGGCGCGTCGACCGTGGCGCGCAGGAAATTGGTCGTGCCGATGAAGTCGGCGACGAACTGGTTGCCCGGCCGCTCGTAGATCTCGCGCGGCGCGCCGGTCTGCTGGATCTGGCCGCGGTTCATGACCGCGATGGAATGCGAGAGCGCCAGGGCCTCGCTCTGGTCGTGGGTGACGTAGACGGTGGTGATGCCGAGATCTCGCTGGAGGCGCTTCAGCTCGAAGCGCATGCGCTCGCGCAGCTTCGCGTCGAGGTTGGAAAGCGGCTCGTCGAGCAGGAGCAGCGGCGGCTCCATCACCAGCGCGCGCGCCAGCGCGAGGCGCTGCTGCTGCCCGCCGGAGAGCTTGGTAGCCTCGCGCTCGGCGAGCTCCTCGAGCGCCACCACCTTGAGCACGCCCAGCACCTTGGTCTCGATTTCCTTCCGGGATATTCTCGATTTGGAAACCTGGAGCGGGAAAGCCGCGTTTTCGAACACCGTCATGTGCGGCCAGATGGCGTAGGACTGGAACACCATGCCGAGGCCGCGCCGGTTGGGCGGGACGAAGACGTTCGAGCGCGACGAGTAGATGAGCGCGCCGCCGAGGCTGATCTCGCCCGAACGCGGCCTCTCCAGGCCTGCGATCGAGCGCAGCGTGGTGGTCTTGCCGCAGCCGCTCGGGCCGAGGAGCGTGAACAGCTTCCCCGCCGGTACCTCGAAGCTGACGTCCTGAGCGGCGCGCACGACGTTGCCGCGCTCGTCGACGTACTCCGTGCAAAGGCCGCTCACGTTGAGCACCTCAGGCTTCCCTTATTCCAAAGCGTTTACCGATGAGCTGCGCCACCAGCACCAGGAAGAACAGGCCGATGATGAACATCACGCCGAGCGCCGAGAGCTCGACGTACTGGCCGTTCTCCCACAGCTCCCAGATGAGGATCGAGAGCACCTCGGTGCCCGGGCTGTAGAGCAGGATCGAGCTCGACAGCTCGCGGATCGAGACGATGACGATGTAGATCCAGCCCGCGACCAGGCCGGGCTTGAGCAGCGGCAGGATGATGCGCCAGAAGGCGGTGGTCCACGAAGCGCCGCTCATCGCCGCCGATTCCTCCAGCTCCTTGTGGATCTGGAGCATCGAGGTGGTGTTGTAGCGCAGGCCGTAGGGCATGAAGCGCGTGACGTAGGCGATCAGCATGATCCAGATCGTGCCGTAGACCCCGACCGGCAGGTACAGGTACAGGATCATGATCGCGAGGCCGAGCACGATGCCGGGAAACACCATCGGCAGAGAAGCGAAGTTGTCGAGCAGCCAGCGACCGCGCAGCTTGGTCTTGACCACGATCCAGCAGATCACCGCGGTGACCAGCATCACCAGCGTGGCGGTGGTGACCGCGAGCAGCAGGCTGTTCCAGACCGAGCGCATCAGGCTCGGGTAGCCGAGGATGGTGCGGTAGGGCTCGAGCGTGAGCCGCTGCAGCGCCTCCACCGAGGGCACCGAGTAGAACTTCTGGAACGACGACCACAGCAGCACCGCGAACGGCAGCACCACGATGAGGAAGAAATACAGCAGGAAGACCGCCACCGTGAGGTAGCGCCAGCGTCCCAGGTCGATGAGCCGCGGGCGGAACCCCTTGCCGGTCATCGTGGCGTAGCGGCTGCCGCTCGTCGACAGGCGCGACTGGAAGTAGACCCCGGCGCTGGTGATGACGAGCAGCGTCACCGCATAGGCCGAAGCGAGGCCGACCTGGCTCGGGTAGCGGTGCACCGCCTGGTAAATCGCCGAAGTGAACACCTGGATGCCGACCGGCAGGCCGAGGAGCGCGGGCACCTCGAAGGACTCGATCGCGCGCACGAAGAGGATCAGGAGCGTGGCGAAGATCGCCGGCCACACCAGGGGCAGCGTCACCTTGCGCAGAACCTGGGGCACGCTCGCGCCACTCATGACCGCCGATTCCTCCAGCGCCGGGTCCATCGACCGGAACGCCGCGGTCATCAGCAGGAAGGCCATGGGCGAGTAGTGCAGCGCGTCGACCCAGATCATGCCGCCGAGCGAATAGACGTTGATGAACACCGCGTTGGTGTCGAAGAGGTTCTGCAGCGCGAGGTTGACCAGCCCGATCTTCGGGCTGCCGAGCAGGATCCAGGCCACCGTGAAGAGGATCCCGGGGATGATGAGCGGGATGATCGACAGCGCGAAGAACAGCGACTTGAACGGCGTGTTGGTGCGCTCGTTCATCCAGGCGAGCAGCGTCCCCAGCGCGAACGCGAGCAGCGACGCCCCGGCGGCGAACTTGAGCGAGTTCCAGAAGAGGAGCCACGTCTCCTCCGAGGCGTAGGCTTCCCGGTAGTTGCCGAGCGTGAACTCCGCGGCCTTGGCGGCGCTCTGCGGCGTGAAGAAGCTTTGCCAAAGAAGAAACCCGAGCGGCACCACGCCCAGATACAGCGTGAGCGCCACGCAGGCGCCGATGATCACCCACTTGAAGTCCAGGCGTGGCGGCCCGAACGCGCCGGTCCGGGCGAACCGGGGCCCGCTTGCTGCCTCCAACCGTCCTCCTCCTGCTGACGCGTTCGTTCCTGTATTGCGAACGCTGGTCTTCGATTAGGAACAGCAGCGAATTCTACTGCCAGTGCGCTACCTTCACTGCGTGACTCCGACCAAGCAACAAGCCCTGCTTCTGTTCCAGCAAGGTCACTTGGATGCAGCGAAGTCCATGTTGGAGGCGCTCGTGCACACACCCGGCGCGGACGCCGAGGCATGGTACGCGCTCGCCGCCGTCAATCATCGCCTCGGCGCTCGCGCGGAAGCGGTGCGCTGCTACGAGCGATTCATGCTTCTCGTGCCGGCGCATCCCGAAGCGCCCTACTTCCTCGGCAACCTTTTCGGCGAGAACGCTGACCACGAACGCGCGATCGAGAGCTATCGCACGGCGCTACGCCTGCGGCCGGACTTCGCCGATGCGGCACGCAACCTGGGCGCGAGCCTGCAGGCGCTCGGGCGGACCCGCGAGGCCGTGGAGTTCTATGGCGGATTCCTGCAGCGCTCGGCCGGAACAGCCGACATCCACTTCAATCTCGGCAACGCCTTCGCCGACCTCGGCGACTGGCCGCGGGCGCTCGAGAGCTATAGGCAAGCCCTGGCGATCGAGCCGCGGCGCGCTGACGTCCAGCTCAATCTGGGCCGCGCGCTCGACGAGTCGGGCCGGCTCGACCAGGCCGTCGCCGAGTACGAGAACGCCCTCTCGCTCGATGCCCAGTCCGTCCCGGCCTACCGCTCGCTCGGCGCCTGCCTGGCCGAACAGGGAAAAACGCAAGCGGCGCTCGAGTGCTACCGGCGAGGCCTCGCCGTCCGGCACGATGCCGGCCTGCGGCTGCGACTGGCGACGCTGCTGCCGCCGATCGCGCAATCGAAGACGGACCTCGCGGCGTGGCGCGGGCGCTTCGACCGCGAGCTGGCGAGGCTCGAGCGGCAGCCGCTCGAGCTGGCGGCGCCGCTGGTCGAGGGCGTCACCAACTTCTACCTGAGCTACCACGGCCTGGACAATCGTGCGCTGCACACGAGGATGGCGGCGCTGTACGCCCGCGCCTGCCCGTCGCTGCTCTGGTCGGCGCCGCATTGCGTGGCGCCACGCGCGCGCGGCGGCAAGCTGCGCGTCGGCTTGGTCTCGCGCTACCTGCATGAGCACAGCATCGGCAAGACCGTGCGTGGACTGGTGGCGAAGCTGCCGCGACGGCACCTCGAGGTCACCGCCGTCTCGGTGGAGCCTTGCCCCGACGACGAAACCGCGCGGTTCATCCGCGCGCACAGCGAGCGCGTGATGAGCCTTCCGGCGGACCTGGAGCGCGCGCGCAACGCCATCGCCGCGCTCGAGCTCGACGTCCTGTTCTACCAGGACATCGGCATGGAGCCCTTTACCTATTTCCTGGCGTTTTCCCGCCTTGCTCCGGTCCAGTGCACTTTCTTCGGCCACCCGGACACCACGGGCATCGCCAACATGGACTATTTCGTGTCGAGCACGCTGTTCGAGCCGGCCGATGGCCGCGAGCACTACAGCGAGGAGCTGTTCGCGCTGGAGGACCTCGGCACGACGGCCTACTACCACCGCCCCGCGACCCCCGCGCCTGCGACGCCGGCGGACTTCGGCTTGCCGACGGGGCGCCTCTATCTATGCCCGCAGACGCTCTTCAAGATCCATCCCGATCTCGACGCGATCTTCGGCGCGATCCTGCGCGCCGACCCGGAGGGCCGGGTGGTGCTGATCGAAGGCCAAGCCCGCCATTGGGGCGAGCTGCTGCGCGCGCGCTTCGCCGCTACGCTACCCGATGTGTCGGACCGGATCCTCTTCGTGCAGCGTCAAAGCGGCGCCGATTTCACGCGCCTGCTCGGCCTGCCTTGCGTCATCCTGGATACGCCGCATTTCAACGGCATGAACACGAGCCTGGAGGCTTTCTCGGTCGGCACTCCGATCGTCACCCTGCCGGGGTCGTTGCAGCGCGGGCGCCACACGGCGGCCATGTATCGCAGCATGGGATTCACCGAATGCATCGCCGCAAGCGCGGACGACTATGCGCGCATTGCCGTCAGGCTCGCGACCGACCCGGACTACCGCCGCCATGCGAAAGACGAGATCCGGCGGCGAAGCGAGGCGCTGTTCGAGGACGCGCGCGTGGTCAGCGAGTTCGAACGCTTCTTCCTCGAAGCCGCGAGGCGGCGCGGGCGCGAGCCCTGAGCTACCCGGTACGCGGGTCCTCGCTGAATACCAGCGACTTGATCGTCACCGGCACGGTGAACGAGGGCATGCGGATGCGGCCGAGATCGACGTAGTCGAAATCGCGCAGCGTGATGCCGTCGAGCACCAGCACCTCGGAGGCGATCGCCCAGTCCTCCTTGAGGATTGCGCCGACGGTCTGCGCCACGTCGCCGTCGAGGATGAGGTACAGCGGGCGGCGGCGCGCGATGCTGGGCTCGAGCGCGAGCGTGATCGCGCGCGCGAACGCCGAGATGCGCTCGTACGAGGGTGCGCCGCGCCAGCTGAAGGCAAGCGCGAATTCCGCCTCGCCCTGCTCGACGTCGAAGTCCTCGAGATGCTTGCGAATCGTGCCGCCGAGCTTGTCCGCTTCGATTTGCCCTTCGAGAGTAACGGGCGGCTGCAGCACCTGAAGGTTCTTGCGCGGCAGGAGCTCGCCCGGCTGCGACACGTACACCGTGTTGCCCGAGAGCTGCACGCTGTATTCCGAGGCGCCGAAGGCCGTGGCGCGGATGCATTCGCCCGCCGGCAGCAGGGGCCAGGGCAGCTTTCCGGCGTCGAGGCGCCGGCGCAGCGCGTGCCCGAGGCGCCTGCCGAGGTCGCCGAAGTCGCGCGCCTCGTTGCCGTAGACGTATTCCCCTACTCCGCCCGAGAACATCACGCCCTGGATTCCTTCGAGGCCCGGCAGCGGCTCGGTCAGATATAGCCTCCGGTTCGCTTCATTCAGAACGGCCTGGCAGAGCGCCTCCGCCATCCATTCGCCCAGCCGGTCCAGCTCTTCCGGTTTCACGGATTGGTCGAGCTTCCATTCGAAACCGGCGAGCCGCGCCAGGTCTGCGCCCGCGGGGTCGAGCCGCGTGATGCGGCCCGCATCGTCGACGACGATCAACCGACCGCCGACGTGGATCGCGGCCGTCGCCGCGACGCTGCCGCGCTCGAGCAGCGCCAGCTTGGTCGTGCCGCCGCCGATGTCGATGTTGAGGATGCGCGCCGCGCGCTGGTGGGACGCCCTCGCGGCCCCCGAGCCGTAGGCGGCGAGCATCGCCTCCATGTGGTGGCCGGCGGCCGCGCAGACGAACTCGCCGCCGAGCTCGGCGAGGAGCTCGCCGATCGCCTGGGCGTTCTCGCGCCGCAGCGCTTCGCCGGTGAGAATCACCGAGCCGGTATCGATGTTGTCCGGATGCAGCCCGGCGCCCGCGTAGGCGGCATCGATGATCGCGCCGACCGCGCGTTCGTCGATGCGGCGCTCGTCGAGGTAGGGCGTCAGCGCAACCGGAGACTGGTACAGCGTCTCGCGGTTCACTACGAAATAGCGGCTCTGCAGGTCCTCGCCGAGGCGCCGCATGTGCAGGCGCGAGAAGATCACCTGCGTTCCCGCCGAACCGATGTCGATGCCGACGCTCGTCAGCGCGATGTTGTCGTGGACCCAGAGCGGGTTCGACTCGGGCGAGCCGCCCGGGAGCTCGTCGTGGTCGTGATCGTGCTCGTGGTCCGAGTCCTCGTCGTGACGGTGCTCGTGGTCGGCGCCGTACAGATGATCCTGCAGCGTGTGCCTGGGCTGGGTCAACCGCCCGGCGTCCTGGCTCGCTCGCGCTGATAACCCAGGCGCCCCGAGACCGCGTTCGCCGTGGCGATCACCGTCGGCACGCAGGTCTGCAACGCGCGGCGGTTCATGCGCTGCACCGGAGCGGCCACGCCGACGGCGGCGATCACCGCGCCGTTGTGGTTGCGGATCGGCGCGGCGATCGCGCGCAGCCCCGACTCGCTCTCCTCGTCGTCGATGGCGTGCTCGCGGGAACGCACCTCGGACAGCATGCTCAGGATCGCTTCGCGCCGGGTCAGGGTTTTCGGGGTGTAGGCGGTGAGCTCGGTCTGCAGCAGGCGCTCGACGAAATCCTCGGGCTGGTAGGCGAGCAGCACCTTGCCCACCGCGGTGCAATGGAGCGGCGCGCGCCCGCCGACCGCGGCCGCCATGCGGATGGCGTGCGGGCTCTCCATCTCGTAGACGTAGAGCACGCTCAGATGGTCGACCACGCCCATCTGGACCGTCTCGCCGGTCTTCTCCAGCAGCTCGCGCAGCTTGGGGCGGCCCTCGTTGGCCACGTCCATGCGCCGGCGCACCAGCGCGCCGAGCTCGAACAGGGCCATGCCGAGCCGGTATTTCCCGCTGTCGCGGTTCTGCTCGAGGAAACCCGCGGCGGTCAGCGTCGCGGCGAGCCGGTGCACGGTGCTCTTCGCGAGGCGCATCCGGGTCGCGAGCGTGGTGATGCCGAGCTCGTCTTCTTCGCCCGAGAACGAGTTCAGCAGGCGGATCGAGTTCGCGACCGACGAGAGCCGCGCTTTGGCCGGTCTAGTGCTTCTTGGCTGTTCCATATGGAGAATTAGCGTCCCCGTATGTGGAACGCGCTGTCCGCGATGCTAGCAGATACGCGGCGGCGATGAGCACCAGGCCCGCGCCCGCAAGGAGCGACGGCGCGAGCTCGAGCCCCGACGCCCCGCTCGCCGCGACCGCGAGGCACAGGAACGCGATCGCGACGCTCATCGCGCGCGAGCCCCGCATTTTCGCAACCCAGAACCCGTTCAGGGCGTCGACCAGCGCCATGCCGAGCGTGAAGACGAGGCCGAGCACGGTCGCGAAAAGCCAGCCCGCGAGCGCGGCCCCGGTCAGCGAGAAAGCGAGCGCGTGGCTGATCGTGTCGAACGAAAGCGCGAATGCGGCGCCGATGGCGGCGATGAACGCGGGATGGCTCGCGCGCGAGAGCTGCTCGGTAAGCCAGCGGCCGCGGATGCCGACAAGCGGTACCGGCCGTTCCGCGGGCGTGCGCCAGGCCATGGCCAGGTTGGCGAGCCCGAGCACCACAAGCACGCCGACCGAGATGGACGTTCCGAGCGCCCGCAGCCAAACCGGTGCCTGCCATTCGGTGGCGGCGAGCGCCACCGCGAGCCCCACGAGAGTAATCACCACGCCGTGCCCGAGCGAAAAGAACAGGCCGTACCAGCGCCGGGCTCCATCGCGTGCGCTGGCCCGCGTCAGGCCGTCGATCGCCACCAGGTGGTCCGGATCGAGACCGTGGCGCAGCCCGAGCAGGAACACGAGCGCGGCGAGCCCGAGCGCGTCGGCGGGCAGGCCGCTCATCGCTTCGCCTCGCGGATGAAGAGCTCCTCCCAGAGCTTGTTCCACTTGTCCTGTTCGTCGAGCACGGTAATCGGATCCACCACCGTGTACTCGAAGTCGTTGAGGTGCGTGCGCACCTTGGTGCTGGCCGGCACCCTTCCCATCGATACCAGCAGCTCCTGGCCTTGCGGCGAGAGCACGAAGTCGACGAAGGCGCGCGCCGCTTTCGGGTTGGGCGCATTGCGCGCCACGGCGATGCCCTGCGGCCGCGCCACCACCGGCTGCACCGGCAGCCAGTCGATCGGCGCGCCCTTCCTCTTCAGGCTCTCGGCGTTGGCGTTGTACACGGTCAATCCGACCTGGACCTCGCCCGCCGCGATGAGCTCGGCGAGCAGCACGTGGCCCTTGCGCACGTCGGGCCTGAGCTCCGCGAGCTTCCTGAAATTCGCCAGGCCGGCCTCGGCGCCCCACTTCTTGACGAGCGTCGCCATCCACTCGGCGTCGGTCGCCTCGATCCCGATGCGGCCCTTCCACTTCGGGTCGAGGAAGCCGAGATAGTTCGTCGGCAGCTCCTCGCGCCGCACTTTCGAGGTGTTGTAGGCGACGACGAAGAAATTCATGCGGTCGGGGATCCACATGCGGTGCTTCGGCACCGCGGCGGCCGGCAGGTCGGCGAGGTAGGGCGAGTCGAGCTCGGCGAAGAGCTTCTCGCGCGCCATCATCTCCATCTCCGGGGCGTTCGTCTCGACGACGTCGACCGCGAAGCGGCGCGCGCGCGCCTCGGTGATTGCGCGCTGCACCACCTTCTCGCTGATCGCCCGCCACAGCTCCACCTTGATGCCGGTCTTCTTTTCGAACGCCTGCGCGAGCGGGCCCGACTCGGTGGGCGCGAGCGAGGTGTAGAGCGTGAGCGAGCGGTCCTGGGCCCAAGCGGGAGCACGCAGGCAGGCGGTGCACAGGAAGACGACCAGCGCGGCGAGTGGCGTTCTCATTGCTTTGCGGTGAAATTATTCTATGATGAAGTCCCTCCGCAGGAACACGGTTCCGTATACCGGAAAACGCGCTTTTCATGCCGACCAAGACCACGACCGCGGTCACGCACTATCACATCCAGAAAAAGCGCCGCGCCGAGTTCATCGAGGACTGGCGCAAGAACCGCCGCAGCGTGGTCCGCAAGGAGGACGTGGCGCTCGCGACGACCGCGCGCGGCATGCGCAGCGGCGTCTACATGGGACACGACGGCGACTCGCCGACGCGCTGCCTCGACGCGCTGGTGCACGAGATCGACCCCGGCACCGACACCACCATCCACCGCCACTCGTGGGACGCGCAGCTCTTCATCGTCGAGGGCTCGGGCTGGAGCGAGATCGACGGCGTGCGCTGCCGGTGGAAGCCCTGGGACGCGATCCACATTCCCGCCTGGAGCTGGCATCGCCACGGCAACGACGGCGCCAGGATCGCGCGCTTTATGAGCTACTCCTCCGAGCCGATGCTCTGGACGCTCGGCATGTCGCTCATCGAAGACCGCGGCCGCGAGCCCTTTTCCTCTCTCCCGCCCCGACCGGCCTTCACCGAAGGACCTCAAGGCGACGACCCGTACGCGCGTCGCTTGCGGCGCCTGGCCAACGAGGCCAGGAAGAGGCGAAGCGGGCGGATCCATACGCCCTATGACGAGCAGGATCTGCTCGCCACGCCGCGCGGCACCCGCACCAAGTTCCTCGTCGACCGGGCGATCGGCAGCGAGGCTTCCGGCATCACTCAGGTGATGATCCAGTTCGCCCCCGGCAAGACGCAGTCGCTTCACCGCCACCCGGGCGAGGCATGGCTCTACGTCGTCGAGGGCCACGGGCACAGCTTCATGGGCACCGCGCCCGATCGCGGCGAGCACTACCGCTGGCAGAAAGGCGACCTGATCATCGTCGACCACTTCCTGTGGCACCAGCACTTCAACGACGACCCGAAGGGCGAGGCGCGCCTCGTGCGCGTGCACATGTTCGACTCGATCCTCGAGACCATGCGCGCGCTCACCGACCCGCTGGTGCTGTTCGAGGAGGCGGAAGACACGCTCCTCAGCGTGAAGGAGATCTCGCAGATCGAGTGGCCTGACGATCGCCGGCCGGAGAGTTGATGGCGAGCCCCGCCTCGTTGCCCCCGGGGGTGCTGTCGCTGCACGTTCTTCCCGCCGACCACCACGACAAGGACTGGGATGCGATCGTGGTGCCGAACGCGGTCAAGGAGCGGCTGCTCTCGCAGGCGCTGCTCACGCTCAAGCACGGGCGCAAGCTTTCGCAGCTCGCCGGGCTGCCGCACGGGCTCATCGTGCTCGCCGGCCCGCCCGGCACGGGCAAGACCACGCTCGCGCGCGGGCTCGCGCAGGTGGCGGCGCTCGCGCTCGCGCGCGAAGGGGCGACGACGCTGGTCGAGATCAACCCGCACGCCTTCCCGAGCGACATGCTCGGCGAAAGCCAGCGCAACATCATGCGGCTGCTCCAGGACACGATCCCCGAGCTCGCCGCGCGCCGCCCCCACACCGTGGTGCTGATCGACGAGGTCGAGAGCTTCGCGGTGCGCCGCACCAGCGCCTCGTTCGAGACCAACCCGGTCGACGTGCACCGTGCCACCGACGCGGTGATGCTCGGGATCGACGCCATCGCCCGCAGCCTCCCGGCGGTGCTTTTCGTCACCACGACCAACTTCATCGATGCGATCGACGAGGCGTTCCTCTCGCGCGCCGATCTGGTGATGCACTTCGCCCTGCCGGACGCCGATACCATCGCACGGATCTTGCAGCTCTCGCTCGCCGAGCTTGCCGTGCAGTGGCCCTCCCTTCGTCCATTACAGGATGAGAAAGCCGAAATTGAAAACCTGGCAAAGCTGTGTGATGGCTGGAACGGGCGCCAGGTGAGGAAGCTCGTTCTCGCCGGGCTGGCGCAGCGGCTCGAGGTGGCGAAGGACCCGGCCCTGCTCAGCTTCGACGACCTGCGGGAGGCGGCGCGCAAGCAAGGCGGCGTGGAATGGAGCGGCGCCGCGGCGCCCTCCTCGAAGGAGCTTTTTCCCGACGTGCCCGACGAATTGAAGCACGACCATGACCACGGTCATGGCCACGAGCACCACCATAAGACGAGGAGGATTCGTTCATGAGAAGTCTGCTGTTCGCAGTCCTGGCTGCGATTCCGCTTGCGGGATTCGCCCAGTCGTCACCTTATGCGGGGAAAACGGTGACCATCATCGTCGGCTACAAGGCCGGCGGCGGGTACGACGCCACCGCGCGCCTGCTGGCGCGGCACCTGCCGAAGCACATCCCCGGCAAACCGACCGTCATCGTGCAGAACATGCCGGGCGCGAACAGCATGATCGCGGCGAACCACGTGTACAACGTCGCCAAGCCCGACGGGCTCACGATCGGAACGTTCAACCGCAATCTCCCGGTCGCGCAGCTCACCAAGGTCGACGGCGTCAAGTACGACATGACCAAGTTCGCCTGGATCGGCTCGGCGGCGAGCGAATGCACCATCCTCGCGCTGCGCTCCGACCTGCCCTACAAGAGCGTCGAGGAGCTGAAGAAGGCGAAGGAGCCGCTGGTCATCGGCGCCACCGGCCCCGGCGCCAATACCTACGACTTCCCGCTGCTGCTGAAGGAATTCCTCGGGCTCAACCTGAAGATCGTCACCGGCTACCAGAGCAGCGCCGACATCATGCTCGCGATCGAGCGCAAGGAAGTCGACGGCCGCGCCGGATCGTTCACTTCGATCCGCCCGTTCATCGACCGCAAGCTGGTGCGGCCGCTGCTGCGCGCGCGCGCCGACGAGCCAGGCGTGGAGCAACTCCCGATCGACGAGGACCTCGCCCCCAGTCCGCGGGCCAAGGCGATCATGGCGCTGCGCTCGGCGCCCGAGATCGTCGGGCGGCCGTACGTGATGCATCCGAACACCCCGCCCGACTACGTGAATATCATGCGCAAGGCGTTCGCCGAGACCATCGCCGACAAGGCGCTAGTCGCCGAGGCCACCAAGGCAAGCATGGACCTCAACTACGTCGGCGCCGACGTGGCCGTGAAGGTGATGAAGGACATGCTGTCCCAGCCCAAGGACGTGGTCGACGAATTCAGCAAATACGTGAAGTTCGGCGAATAATCTCTTTGATTTAACGAAATAAAGCTGCGTCCATTCTGACGTGATCGAAGCACTCCTCGAGGGGCTGGTGCTGGTGCTGCAATGGAAGGCGCTCGCCTTCATGCTGCTCGGCATCCTGCTCGGCTTCTGGGTGGGGCTGCTGCCGGGCCTGGGCGGAGCGACCACCCTCGCCCTTATGCTGCCCTTCGTCTACACCATGCAGCCGGTGGAGGCGTTCGCGTTCCTGCTCGGCATGCACTCGGTGACGGCAACGACCGGCGACATCACCTCGGTCCTGTTCGGCGTGCCCGGCGAGGCGGCGAGCGCCGCCACGGTGCTCGACGGGTACGCGATGGCGAAGAAGGGCGAGGCCGGGCGCGCGCTCGGCGCCGCGCTCGCCTCTTCGCTCGTCGGCGCGCTCGTGGGCGCGGTGGCGCTCGCGGCCGCGATCCCCATCGTTCGACCGCTCGTGCTCACCTTCGGCTCGCCCGAGCTCCTCATGCTCGGGCTCGTGGGGATCGCGTTCATCGCGGCGCTCTCCTCGCCGGGCGGCCGCGGCATGCTGCGCGGGTTCCTCGCCGGGGCGCTCGGCCTGTTCCTCGCCACTATCGGGCAAGACCCGCAGGCGGGCGTCGCGCGCTACGCCCTCGGGACGCTCTACCTCTGGCAGGGACTCGACCTGGTGCCGGTGCTGGTCGGCCTCTTCGCCATCCCCGAGATCATCGACCTCGTCGTGCGCGGCACCTCGATCGCCAGCGCAGCGCCCGCAGGAAAACTTTCCCATGGCGCGTTCGAAGGCGTCAAGGACACGTTTCGCCATTTCTGGCTCACGATTCGCTGCAGCCTCATCGGCACGTTCATCGGCATCATGCCGGGCATGGGCGGCGCGGTGGCGCAGTGGATGGCCTACGGCCATGCCACCCACAGCGCCCGCAACGCCGAGGAGCGCCGCGGGTTCGGCCAGGGCGACGTGCGCGGCGTGCTCGGACCCGGCGCGGCGAACAACTCCAAGGAAGGCGGTTCGCTAATCCCGACCATCGCTTTCGGCGTTCCGGGCAGCACCGCGATGGCGATCCTGCTCGGCGGGTTCTACCTCCTTGGGCTGGTGCCCGGCCCGGACATGCTCTCCAAGCACCTGCCGGTGACCTTCTCGATGGTGTGGACCATCGTCATCGCCAACGTCGTCACGGTGATCGCGTGCTTCGCGCTGCTGAACAAGCTGGCCAAGCTCACCACGGTGCGCGGCAGCCTGCTGATTCCGGTGATCCTGGTGCTGGTGTTCATCGGCAGCTACACCTCGAACAACCACTACGGGGACCTTGTGGTGACGCTCCTTTTCGGCGCCGTCGGCTACCTGATGGTGCTCGCCGGCTGGCCGCGCGCCCCGCTGGTCCTCGGCCTGGTGGTCGGCAAGATCGTCGAGAACAACCTGTATATCTCGATGGCGCGCTACGAAGCGGCGTGGCTGACGCGCCCGGTGGTGCTGGTGCTGATCGCGATCACGATCGCGGTGATCGTGTATCCGCTGTTCCAGGCGCGCAGAAGGGCGGCGGCAGCGCGTGCATAAGAAGGCTTCCCTAACCCTGTCCGCGCTGATCATGGTCGTCTCGGGCTATGGGATCATCGCGGCCACCGCGTGGCCGTGGAAGGCCGCCCTCTTCCCGCTGGTGATCGGCGTTCCGCTTTTCGCGCTCGCGGCCGCGGAAGCTCTGTGGACACTGTTCGGCGCCGATCCGACGAACGAGGAGGCGCGCGACTTCCAGCTCTCGATCGGCAAGGACACCCTGCGCCGCACGCTGACTGCCACCGGCTGGATCTTCGCGTTCTTCGCCGCGATCGTGCTGCTCGGGTTTCCGATCGCGATCCCGCTCTTCGTGTTCCTCTATCTGAAGCTCCAGGGGCGCGAGGGCTGGGCCATTTCGATCGCCATCACGCTGGGCACCTGGGGCGTGTTCTACGGACTTTTCGATCTGCTGCTGCACCTGCCGTTCCCTTCGGGATGGCTGTTCGAATGGTTCGGCTCCTCCTAGTTTTTCTTCTTCTTTCCGGAACGGCCTCGGCGCAATACCCGGCTCGGGCGATCCGGCTCCTGGTTCCCAATCCCCCCGGCGGCGCCACCGACACGCTGGCGCGGGTGTTCGCGCCGCGGCTCGCCGAGGCGCTCGGCCAGCCCGTGGTCGTGGAGAACCGGCCGGGCTCGAACGGCAACCTCGCAATGGAAGCCACGGCGCACGCCGCGCCCGACGGACACACGCTGCTTCTCTGCGCCGACGCGCAGATCGTGATCGGGCCGCATCTCTACGCCAAGATGCCGCTCGACACGCTGAAGGACCTCGATCCGGTCACGACGCTGGCGAACACGCAGATGGTGCTGTCGGTCAGTCCGGCGCTGCCGGTTCGGAACCTGCAGGAATTCGTCGAGTACGCGCGGCGCGCCACTCCGCCCCTCGCCTACGCCTCGATCGGAAACGGCAGCCAGCACCACCTGGTGATGGAGATGTTCAAGGCGCGCGCCGGCATCGACCTGCTGCACGTCCCCTTCAAGGGCGGCGGTCCGGCGACCGTCGCCATCCTGGCGGGAGAGGTCAGCGCGATGTTCGGCGGCAACTCGGTGTCGGGCCACATCAAGGCTGGCAGGCTGCGCGGGCTCGCCGTCGCCGGCAAGAGGCGCTCGGCGGCGTACCCGGATCTGCCGCGGCTCTCCGAGTTCTACCCCGACCTGGAAGTCACGCCGTGGCTTGCGCTCTTCGCCCCCGCCGGCATCCCCGGCCCCATCCTCTCGAGGATAAGAGGCGAAACAAGCCGCTTACTCGCCGACGAGGACTTGCGCGGAAAGATCCGCAACGTCGGCGGACTCGAGCCCTACGTCACCACGCCAGAGGAGTTCGCGACCCAGTTGCGCTCGGAGTACGCCAAGTACGGCGAGATCGTCAAGGCCGTGGGCGCCAAGGTCGACTAGCCTTCCTCGCGCACGAGCGGCTTCTTCTGGCGGTGGCCGCGCCACAGCGGCAGGACCAGTGACAGCGCGAGCAGCCCCCACAGCACGTTGCCGAGCGGCGAGGAGAAGAGGATCAGCAGGTTGCCCTCGGAGAGGCGCAGCGCGCGCACGAGGTATTGCTCGAAGAGCGGTCCGAGCAGGATGCCGATCAGCATCGCCGTGACGTGGTAGCTGGTCTTGTGGGCGATGTAGCCGATCACGCCGAAGACGAGCGCGAGCGCCATGTCGAAGAGGTACTGGCGTTCGCCGAACGCGGCCACGATGGTGACGAGGATGATGATCGGTGCGAGGTAGCTGGTCTCGAAAAGCACCACCCGCGACATGTAGCGCGCGAGCGGCAGGATGGTGAAGATCATGAAGATGTAGGCCACCGCCATCGACACGAACACGCCGTAGGCGACGCCCGGGTCGGTGGCGAACAGACGCGGCCCCATCACCATGCCGTGGTACTGGAGCACGATCATCATCACGGCGGCGGTGCTGCCGCCGGGCACGCCGAGAGCAAGGGTCGGCACAAGCGTGCCCGAGGTGACGCCGTTGTTCGCCGACTCGGGCGCGATCACGCCTTCGGGCACGCCGGTGCCGTAGGCCTCCGGATTCTTGGACCACAGGCGCGACTGCTGGTAGGCGACGAACGAGGCGATGCTCGCTCCCGCGCCGGGCACGATGCCGATGAAAAGGCCGACGAACGCGGTCCACACGATGTGCCACCACTTCTGCAGCGACATGCGCAGGCCCTCGACGGTGTCGGACCAGCGCGCCTGCAGCGCACGCTCGCGCCCGGCCTCGTCGACGATCATCTTCTCCTCGAGCATCACCAGCGCCTCGGAGATGGCGAACAGGCCGATCAGCGCCGGGACCAGCGGCACGCCGTCGTAGAGCTCGAGAAAGCCGAAGGTGGCGCGCGGCGTGTTGTAGATGTGGTCGGTGCCGATCACCCCGATCAGCAGGCCGAAGAAACCGGCGATCAGGCCCTTCAGAGTGTCCTTGGCGGCGATCACGGCGATCAGGGTGAGGCCGAAGAGCATCACGATCACCATCTCGACCGAGCGCAGGTACAGCCCGAGCTGCGAGAGCCACGGCAGCAGCGCGAGCGTCACCAGCGTGGTGATGAGGCCCCCGAACACCGAGGCTGTGAAGCACAGCACCAGCGCCTGCTGCGCTTGACCCTTCTGCGTCATCGGGTAGCCGTCGAGCGTGGTCGCGGCGGCCCCGCCCGAGCCCGGGATGCGCACCAGGATCGCCGGGATGCCGCCGGCGAGGTGGTTCGCGCAGTAGAGCGCGATCATGAACGCCATCGCCCGCTCCACCGGCACCGACAGCGTGAGCGGCAGCAGCATGATGAGCGTGTTCTGCGGGCTGAAGCCAGGCAGGATGCCCACCACGATGCCGAGCAGGATCGCGGGCCAGATCACCCACCAAAGGCCGAACTGGGTGGCGAACTGGTCGAGCAGGAATTCCCAGCTCATGAAAGGAGCTTCTCCAGCAGCCACTCCACCGGGCCGTGCGGAATGTCCGACTGCAGCGCGGCCACGAAGAGCAGATACACGCACGCGGCCACCGCGAGCGGCACGAGCACGAGCGCCTTGCGGCTGCGCACGCCGAGGATCCACAGCGAGGCGAAGAGCGCGAGCAGCATCCCGAGCGTGACGCCGAGCCAGTGCATGGTGGCGATGAAGGCGATCGTGATGAGCACCAGGCCGATGCGCTTCGGCAGCGCGTCGCGGGGACTGATCAGCCTTTCGAACCCCAGGTCCGCGTCACCCGCACGAAGTCGCATGCCGATCCGCACCAGCTGAACGAGCACGAGAATCAGCAGAATGGCACCGATCACCATGCCGTTCGCCTTCGCCTCCCAGGCGAGGTCGGCGATCGAGAAGAAGAAGTAGGCCCCGAATGCGGCCGCGAGCGCCGGGATGACAAGGTCGGCGCCCAAGGATGCTCTTTGCTTCACTCCCTTATCCACTTCCTATTTCTTCTTCGCTGTGAGCAACCCCTGGTATTCGTTGGCGAGATCTACCATCGAGTTGGCGTAGCGCGTACAGGTCGCGCGGTCGCCGAACTGGATGGTCTCGATCGGCGCCCCGGTCTTGGCGTACTCCTCGCGGTACTTCGGCATGTCGAACACCGCGCGCGCGGTCTTCTCGAGGAGCGCGAAGCGGTCCGGGAACTTGTCGATCACCTCGCTGTGGATGGCCCAGGCGCGCGACGAGTAGAGCGCCGGCAGCTTGGTGCCGAAAGCGGCGTTCACCGAAGGCGCGTTGCCGAGGTACTTCGCCATCTTCTGGGTATCGTCGTTGAAGATGCCGAGGATGCGCAGCTGGTCGCCGAGCGAGACCACCCCGGCGATCGGCAGCGCGCCGCAGTCGGCTTCGCCGTTCAGCACCGCCACCTGCGTCGGGTTACCGCCGCCGTACGGCACGAGATTGAATCGCGCCTTCACCGAGTTGCCGAGCGCCAGCATGCCGATCGAGGCCGGGTGCGGCAGGCGGCTCACCGCCACGTTCACCGTCTTCTTCTTCGCCTCCGCCACCAGGTCGTCGATGCGCTTGAAGGGGCTCTTCTGGCGCACGAACACCACGCTGTCGTCGACGTCGAGCCGGCAGAAGTACTGGTAGTCGCCCGGGAACTTGTAGGGCGGCTTCTGCAGGGCGTACATGATCATCTCCGGCCCCATGTTGCCGAAGAGCAGGTTGTGGCCGTCGCGCTCGCGCTTGTGGAGGTAGAGCTCGTAGCCGACCTGCCCGGCGGCGCCGGGGTGGAAGGCGTACTCGAACTTGGTCTTGAGCTGCGCGCCCCAGAAGTCGTCAAACGCGCGCGCGAGGCGATCGGCCCCCCCGCCCTGCCCCGTGGGAATGACCACGCGCATGTTGCGCGAGGGAAAAGCTTGTGCTCTTGCGTTTCCAAGAAAAACTGCAGCCGCCGTACCGGCGAGCAGCCGCCGCCGGGCGAAGCTCGGATTCGCCATTCCATCCTCCTCGAATTCTTATGCGGCGATTATTGCACGCCGGCTTCGCGCAGCACGCGGCGCATCAGGGCGGTTTGCTCTTCGATATAGGGCGCGAGCGCCGCACCCCGGAGGAAGACGTCCTCGACCTCGTTGTCGGCCACGTACTTGCGCCAGCTCGGCGTGGTCGCGAGGCGGGTGAACAGCTGCTCCCAATGACTTATCGCACTTTGGGGTAGCGCGGCGGGCGCGACAATGCCGCGAACGTTGGCGATGATCGACATCGAGATCCCCTGCTCCTTCACCGTCGGGACATCGGGCAGCGCGGCGAGGCGCCGCCCCCGGTGATCGCCGCGATCGCTCGCGCCTTGCCGGCGGCGATCTGCTCGTTGGCGTCCTGCGGCTGCGGGATCACGATATCCACCTTGCCGGCGACCAGGTTCGCCATCCGATCGGCCACCGCCGGTGTCGAGACGAAGGTCCACTTGGTCCCGGTCGCGCTCTGCAGCAGCAGCCCGGTCATGCTCTCGATCGCGGTCAGCGAGCCTCCCGCCTGCTTCAGCGCCCCGGGCTTTCGCTTGGCCTCTTCGATGAATTCCTTGAGCGTCCTATAGGGTGCATCGGCGCGGACCACCGCGATGGTGGGCTCGAGCACCAGGCGCGCAACCGGCGTGAAGTCGCGCAGGCTGTGCTGCGGGTCCTTGCGTGTCAGCGGCGTGGTAAGCCAAGTGTTGGTGAAAACGGCAAGCGTATGGTCGTCGCCGCGCTTTCCCGCGAGATACGCCATCGCCTCGGCGCTCGCCCCCGCGGTCTTGTTCACCACCCGCACCGGCTGCGCCAGGAGCTTCTCGCCCTCGATCATCTCGACCAGCGCACGCGCGAATACGTCGGAGCCTCCGCCGAGGGCGCTGTGCACTACCAGCTCGACCTGGCGCGTCGGTGTAAACCCCTTGCGCGTGGACAAGACCAGAGAAGCAGATGGCGAGCCCGAGAAGTAGTTTAGGCATTAAGCTCCATGTACACGCGTTCCGGCGTGGTCGAAGAGACCCGAAAACCCAGGCGCTCATAGAGGCAAAGCGCCGGGTTGCTTTTCAGGACGCGCAGGCGCAGCGGCATGCCCCCTTGCCTAGCCTCCAAGGCGAGCGTCCGGACGAGCGACGTGCCAATGCCCTTGTTCTGGTGCTGCGGAAGGATGAACAGTTGGCTTAGCTCGATGAAATCCGCATGCCTCTCTACCGAGATCGCACCGATATTCTCGCCGCGGCATTGAATGATCGAGTAATTCTTCGCCGCTATGGTCTCGGCAATATTCTGCCGGTTGAGCTCCTCGCTGAAGGAGCCCCAGATCTGCTCGACGTATGACCGCATCGTCACTTCGACCAGCCGGTAGATGAACTCGGCATCGGCCAGGCTTGCCTGCCGCAGCTCTACACCTGCGACTGTCATATGTCGCAGCTACAGCGCGGCGCGCTTCGGGGCGTGCGAGCCCTTGATCTGGGTGCGATGCATGACGCGGCGCGCTTTCGGGTCGAAGGCGTCGCGCCGGTGCATGGTGGTGCGGTTGTCCCACAGCACGAGGTCGCCTACTGCCCACTTGTGGCGATACACGGCCGACTCGGCGTAGGACCAGATCTCGTCGAGCAGGCGCTCGGAATCCTCGAGCGACAGCCCCACAATGTAGGCGTTGCGCCGGCGGCCGAGGTAAAGCGCCTGCTCGCCCGACTCGGGGTGCGCGATCACGACAGGGTGCGGCGTGCCGGGCGAGCGCGCCGGGTCGTTGCTCGCGGTGACGCCTTTGCGCAGGTTGCCGCCCGAGTCGTAGGTGCCGTCGTGCTTGATGTCGAGGTGCTTGACGCGCTCGAGGAGCGCGCGCGGCAGCTTCTTCAGCGCGACACGCATGCTGCAGAAGGAGGTGTCGCCGCCGCTCGGCGGAATCTCGAGCGAGTAGAGCATCGACGCGTCAGGCGGCCACGCGATGTAGCTCATGTCGGTGTGCCAGGCGGCTTCGCCGTCCCCGAGCGCGCCGATCGGCTCGCCGTAGTCGTCGAGCACGTTCGACACCACGTAGATGTCCGGGTAGCCCGGCGGCGACTTGCGCCCGGCGCCCTGGTTGGGCGGCGGGTCGAGCGTGCCGAAGTGCTTCGAGAAGGCGAGGAGGTCGTCGTCGGAGAGCTCCTGGCCGCGGAACACCAGCACGTCGTGGCGGTACCAGGCCTGCTTGACCTCGGCGATCTCCTTCGCGCCGGCGCTCGCGAGATCGACCCCGCGGACTTCCGCGCCGACGGTGGCGTTCGGTAGGACCTGCATGACGTGTCTACACTATCATGGAGAAACGCATGCGGCTCGCCCGTCTCGCTTTCGCGCTCGCCCTGACAATGTTTGTCGCGGCTGCGGCGGCGCAGCCCTATCCCGCGCGTGGCATACGTCTCATCGTCGACACTTCGCCGGGCGGCCTCACCGACCTGCTTGCCCGCTTGACGGGCGAAGCACTTGCCGCGCGGGTGGGACAGCCGGTGGTGGTCGAGAACAAGCCCGGGGCTTCGGGCAACCTCGCGGCCGACCTGCTGATTCGCTCGCCGGCCGACGGCTACACCCTGATGGTCGCCGCGGCGGGCAACCTGGCGGTGAAACCGCTCCTCGAACGCTCCGTGCCGTTCGATCCGCTGACCGACCTCGCAGCGGTGATCAACCTTGCCGACGCCGCGCACATCTTCGTCGTGCCGGCGAACATGGAAGCGAGGGACCTTGCGCAGTTCATCGCGTATGCCAGGACCAATCCCGGCAGGGTCTATTACGGGTCCGCAGGCATCGGCAGCCCGCCGCACCTCTCGCTCGAGCTGTTCGGGCGCCTCGCCGGAGTGAAGCTCATGCATGTGCCCTATAAGGGAATCGGTAACGCGCTGCCCGACATGCTGGCAGGACGCCTTCAGGCGATGTCGATCAGCGTTGGGTCGGCCCTGCCCTATCTCAAGACCGGACAGATCCGACCGCTCGCCGCCGCGGCGAAGGAGCGCCTCGCAAGCCTGCCCGACGTGCCGACTTCGGCGCAGGCCGGGCTTCCCGGCTGGGAGATGAGCGCGTGGTTCGCGGTGTTCGCGCCGAAGGGCACGCCACCCGAGGTCATCCGGCTCCTGAATCAGCGCCTGCAGGCGGCGCTCGACGGCGCGAAGCTGCGCCAGCGCATCCTCGACCTCGGCGCCGAGCCCGGCGGCGGCTCGCCCGAGTCCACCTCCGAGCGCCTGCGCGCCGACCATCGCCTGTGGGGCCAGGTCATCCGCGAAGCCCGGATCAAGCTGGAGTGAAGCTCATGAAGACATCGACGCTGAAGACGCGCTTCCTATCGCACGGCACCCTGGGCTCCAAGGACCTCGAGGCCACCCGGCGCTTCTACGAGGAGTTCCTCGGGCTCGAAGTCGTGCGCACGAGCCACGTTTCGCTCATGGTCCGCCTCGGCGGCAACCACGTCTACGCGGTGGTCCTCATCAAGAACAAGGAGCCGATGCCGCGCTGCTATCACAACGGCCTCGACGTTAACACGGACGTCGAAGTCGACGAGGCCTGGCGCCTGTGTACCGAGCAGGCCGGGAAATGGGGCCTGCACGACATCCAGAAGCCCTCCGAGCGCCACGGCACCTACAGCTTTCTATTCTGGGACGGCGACGACAACGCCTGGGAGATCCTCTCCAACCCGAGCGGCGGCTACACCTGGATCTTCGAGCAGGGCGACCTCGAGGGGCGCGGCCATTTCGAGAAAGGGTTCCGGCACAAGCGGCCGGATTCGTGATGCCGCGAAGCTAGACCGGGGAGTAGCCCGCGAGTTGCTCGAGCTTGGGCGCGACGAGCTTCTTCCAGTCCTCGGCGTCGTCGAAGTAGAGGCCTGTCACCATGAGGAGGTAGGTCTTTCGGCCATCGCGGACGGTGAAGATGTTGCCGAGCGGCTTGTCGCCTTTGACGAGGAGGCGCAGCTTGCTCTGGTCGTTGCCGGACTTCAGGCGCAGCTCGCGTTCCTCGACGCCGCTCGCCTTGAGGCCGATGACCATGCCGACCGCCTCGGCGCTCTCGTTCAGCGCCGCATCGGACTCGCTTTGCGCCACGGAGACGCTCGCGTAGATGAACACGCGGCGCCGCTCGCTTCCGTCCGGCTTGAATTCGTACTTGAGCTGGTAGGCGCCGTCGATCTGCCGGCTCTTGGAGAATTTCTCGTAGCTCGCCGGGTCATCGTACTGGAAGCCGTAGCGCACGAGGTCAGCCGGACGCAGGAACAGGCTCTTGTCGGCCTCGGAGAGAGGCTCCTCGATCCCGCATCCCGCGAGGCAGGCGAGGAGCAAGGCGGCGAAGGCCGTGCGCATGCCGAATCGCGTCTGCACTGCATCCCCCTTTGCGTATCGGTCGTCGACACGCTACGCCGAAGGCGGCGGCCGGCGCTATGTACTTTGCCTCCGCGCCCGCGAGGGAAGAACTACTTGGCTTTTTTAGGCTGGACCGTGCGGACGTACACGTGGCGATCGGCGCCCCAGGTGCTGCCGCGGCCTGCGCGCGGGCCGATGTCGGCCTGCTCGATGCGGCGGCCTTCGACGTAGACCTCGGCGAGGATGCGGCCGTAGCGGTCGTGGCCGTGCGTGACCAGTCCCACCTCGCGATTCTGCACCAGCGCCTGCATCTTCTTCTTTGCCGCGGCCCCGCCGGGCTGGTTCATCTCGGCGGCGTAGACGTTGGTGAGGCGCACTTTCTGGTGGTTGCAGACAAGCGTGTCGCCGTCGACCGCGATGCAGCGTTCGGCCCAGGCAGAATTGTTCAGAAGGGCTAGAAAGGCAAAGGCAAAAAGCCTGCTCACTCGGGACGGGACCCGGTGAGCTTACGGTACTGCGCCATGTGCCGGATGGCCTCGCGAGGCATGTCGAGCTCCTCGCAGAGAAGCGCGAGGTTGTAGTGGCAATCGGCGAAGCCGGGGTTGACGCGCACGGCGCCTTCGTAGACCTCGACCGCCTCTTTCTTGCGGTCCATGTCGACCAGGAGCACGCCGAGGTTGTAGAGCAGGAGCGGCTCGCTTCCGCACGCGTCTATGGCGGCGCGGTACGCCTGCTCGGCCTCGTCGAAGCGCCCGGCTTCATGCAGCAGCCAGCCGCGGTTCACGTGTGCATCGACGAGCTTCGGATCGAGCTCAATCGCCTCGGCGTACGCCTGGAGCGCGCCGGCCGGATCGGTTTCCTCGAGGTCGATGCCGCGGTCGAACCAGTCGTTCGCCGAGGCCTTCGGCGCCGCGGGCTTGCGCTCCATCACGCTCAGGGAGCCGTTTGCCGGGTCGCCCTCGAAGGCGAGGAGGTACTGCCCCGACTCCGCCTGCCAGCGGCTCGCGCCCTCCTTCACCACGACCTTGTCCGCGACCGCGCAGATCGAAAGGCCCGAGAGCGGCATGGCCTCGGGCAGATGGCGGCGCAGCTCGCGCACCGAGCGCGTGATGCGCTTGGCCGGAACCTTGGCGGCAACCAGCGCCTGCGCGGTACGCAGCACGATGAGATCCTGGAACGAGAACCGCCACGCCTTGCGCGGGCCGCGCGCCGGGGAGACGAAGCCGGCGTCGATCAGGGCGCGGATGGTGCTGCGCGGCAGCCGCAGGAGCTTCTCCACCTCCCGCACGCCATATTGGTGCACGCGGCGCTGCCCTCTATTTCTTCGCTGCCTTCTTCCCCGCCGGCTTCGCCGGCTCGGCCTTCTTGGCGGCCTCGGCCTTGCGCGCCGGCTTCTTCTCCAGGCTCGCGCGCAAGGCTTCCATCAGGTCGATCACCTGGCCGCCGGATGGCTCGGGCGCCTCGGCCAGGGTGATCTCCTGCCCTTCGACCTTCTTCTGGATCGCGGCCTCGATTCGGCCGCGCACTTCGTCCTTGTAGGCGCCCGGGTCGAAAGTCTCGGAGGCCTGCTGCTCGATGAGCTGCTGCGCGAGCTTGAGCTCGGCGTCCTTCACCTCGGTCCTCGGGATCTCGATTTCCGTGATCGAGCGCACTTCGGCGGCGTAGAGGAGCTGCTGCATCACCAGGCCGTCGGAGCCGTCCCTTTCGATCGGCCGGATCATGACGATGTACTGCTTGCCGCGCGCGGCCCAGCGGCCGAGCGCGCAGCGCCCGGACTCGCGCAGCGCGCGCGAGAGAAGCGCGTACGGCTTGGCGCCGCCCTTGTCGGGCGCCAGGTAATAAGCCTTGTCGAAGTAGATCGGGTCGACCGACTCGACCGGCAAGAACTCGGTGATGTCGGCGGTGTGGGTTCCCGCCTCCTCCATCGCCTTCAGCTCCTCGGGCGTGAACATCACGTACTGGTCCTTGGTGAACTCGTAGCCTTTCACCATCTCCTCGCGCGCCACCGGGATCTCTTCCTTCGCGCACAGGTACTGCTGCTTGAGGCGCGAGCCGCAAGTCTTGTGCAGCAGATTGAAGGAAATCGCCTTGGATGCCTCGGTGGCGGAGAACAGCTTCACCGGGATGGAGACCAGCCCGAACGAGATGGTCAGCGACGCGATCGATCGTGCAGCCATGTTGTTATCCTTTTTTCAGTCTCGTCACATGCCTCACGCCTTCACCCGCTCCAGCGCCTGTTCCAAACTCTGCTTGCTGCTCAGGGCGCCGGCCCAGCGATCGCCCGTCTTCGCCAGGCGCCCGGCCGCGTTCGTGATCCTGAAATCGAGCGGGTGCGCGGTAGCGAGCTCTTCCCAGCTCAGCGGCATCGACACCGGCGCGCCCGCTGCGCCTCTCGGCGAATAGGCGACGTTCAGCGTCTTGCCGCGGACGTTCATATTGTAGTCCATAAAGATTTTTCCCGTTCTCTTGGGCACGCTCCACTCGAGAGTGATGTCCTTGGGGTGGGCGCGCATGAGGTGCCTGCCGACGAGCTCCGACACCGCCCGGGCGGCCTCGAAATCGATGGTGCGGCGGATCGGCACGAAGACGTGCAGCCCGGTCCTGCCCGAGGTCTTTACCACCGGCTCGAGCGACATGCTGTGCAATAGCTCACGCAGCCAGAACGCCACCTCCTTGCCCTTCTCGAACGCCACCGTGTTCAGCTCGGGCTCCTCGCCCGGCGCCTCCTTGCCCGAATAGATGTAGGGGTCGATGTCGAACACCACGTAGTCGGGGTAGTTCAGCACCGAGGCCTCGAGCGAGTCGAGCGAAGAAGCATAGTCCGTGCTCTGCGAGGCCGCGTCCGTGCCGGGCCGGGCGCGGGAATGCCAGACATGGAACTCGAGCGTTCCGGACTGGGCGAGCCAGAGCAGCGTCGGCAGGTTGTTGCAAAGCAGGTAGTCGTGGCTCTCGTCCTTGTGGCCGGAGAAGACCGTGATCGTCTCGACGAAGGGCGGCCGCTCCTGCTCCCAGTGCTTCTGGAAGAAGCGCTGGCCGTGGATTCCCTCGGGCATGCGGATCATGGTGAGCGGGCGGTCGGCGAGATGCGGCAGGATGCAAGGCGACACCTCGGCGAAGTAGCGGATCAGGTCGCGCTTGGTGAGCGCGGGCTGCTTCAGCGCCGCGTCCGCGGGCCAATACACGCGGTCGAGGTGCGTCAGCCGGATCTGGTGCGGGCCGACCGCGAGGGTGAAGGCGTTCTTCTTGCCCTCGAGCTGCTGCACGATTTCGCTGATCTCATCCGATCCGCCTTGGCTCGTCGCGGGTTTTGAGCTCTGCGTTCTCTTCACCTCCTTCGGCTCGATGTCGTCACGCAGGCGCAGGAACACCGGCGCACGCAGGCTCCCGTCGTCGGTCCAGTTCTGGAATTTCACCTCCGCGACCAGCTCCGGCTTCACCCACTGCGTCGGCGCGTTCACCGGCGGCCTCTCGCTGAAGGGATTCTCGCTCGCGCGAAGCGACCTCAGCCTTGCTTCCACCGACGAAATTGTTTCGTCGTCGAACCCGGAACCGACATGCGAGGCGTAGCGCAGCTTCCCGTCCACCCAGTACCCGACCAGGATCGCGCCGAGCGGAGCGCGCACGCCCTTGCCCGTCGTATAGCCGCCGATCACGAATTCGGCGCTTTGCGTAGCCTTCACCTTGAGCCAGGCGCCCGAGCGCTTTCCGGACTCGTAGCGGCTGTCCTTGCGCTTGCCGATCACGCCTTCGAGACCGCTCGCCATCGCCGCATCGTGGAGCGCCACGCCGTCGTCGGCGGCGTGCACGAGCTGCACCAGAGGCGACGGCAGCAGGCACTGCACGAGGTAGCGGCGCCGGTCGGCGTACTCGAGTCTGCGCAGGTCGATGCCCTCGAAATTGACGAGGTCGAAGCAGTAGAAGACCGCCTGCTGGGAACGATTCTGCATCGCGTTAAAGGAGGGCCTGCCGGTGTCGTCGAACGCCACGATCTCGCCGTCGAGCACCATGGCGTTCACCGACTGCCTTGCGAGCTCCTCGGCGAGACGCGGAAAGTCCTTGGCGAGGTCGAGCCCGCGCCTGGAGCGAAGCTGTACGCCGCCCTTGGCGTCGATGAACGCGAGCGCGCGGTAGCCATCGAGCTTGGGCTCCCACATCCAGTCGGGGCGATTGAAGGCGGCCTCGCCGAGCTCGGCCTGCATCGGCGCGAGGTTCGCGGGCAGCGCGCGGGGCTCCCCGGTCGGCACCAGGCGCTCGAGGGGCAGGCGATGCGCGGGCATCGCTTTCATTTCTTCGACTGAAATGTTGGTCAGGACCGAGCGATCCCGGGCGGTGAGGTCGGCCTTGGCCGCGAAGCGGTCCTTGTGCTTGATGAGGAGCCAGTTCTTCTGCTCCTTGGTGCGCACCAGCGCGTAGGAGCCCTTCACCTTCTCTCCGCGAAGCAGGATGCTGAGCTTGCCCTTGCCGAGCCCTGCGCGGACCTGGCGCTCGGCCTCGGCGCGGTCGTGGAACCAGTGTCCGCCCTCGTCGGGCGAATACACGCCGCAGTCCCAGACGATGACCTCCCCCGCCCCGTACTGCCCGGGCGGGATGACTCCCTCGAAGGTGGCGTACGCGAGGGGATGGTCTTCGGTGTGCACCGCGAGACGCTTCTCGGCGGGATCGGGCGAGGGGCCCTTCGGCACCGCCCAGGACTTGAGCACCCCGTCGCACTCGAGGCGGAAGTCGTAGTGCATCCGGCGCGCGGAATGCTGCTGGATGACGAAGAGGAGCGGCCCCTCGCGCGCCTCCCCGGCCGCCGGAGCGGGCTCGGGCGTGGCCTGGAAGCTGCGCTTGGCCGAATATTCGGTTAACTTTTCCTTCGCCATGCCATTCTCATGCTGAATTCTAAAAGGCTCCTGGCCGGGGCCAGCGGCTACTCCTTCAAGGAGTGGAAAGGCGTGTTCTATCCGCAGAGCATCAAGCCCGACGCAATGCTGGCCTGGTACGCCGAGCGGCTGCCCACCGTCGAGATCAATAACACCTTCTACCGCATGCCGGCCGCAGCCATGCTGGAGAACTGGGCCCGCGCCACGCCCGCGGGCTTCCGCTTTGCGATCAAGGCCTCGCGGCGCATCACGCACATCGCCCGCCTCAAGGCGGAAACCGCGGCCGATTCCGTGAACTACCTCTACCGGGCGCTCGCCGCCCTGGGCGAGAAGCGCGGCCCGGTCCTGTTCCAGCTTCCGCCGCAGATGAAGAAGGACCTGCCGCGCCTCGCCGCCTTCCTGCGGCTTCTGCCGCAGAACCATCGCGCCGCATTCGAGTTTCGCAACCCTTCCTGGTTCGACGACGAGGTCTACGATGCGCTGCGGAGCGCCGGGGCGGCGCTTTGCCTCTCCGAGCGCGAGGACAACGCGCCGCCGCCGCTGGTCGAGACGGCGCCCTGGGGTTACGTGCGGCTGCGCCTCGAGACCTACTCGGACGAAGACCTGCAACAATGGGGCCGCAAGATTGCGCAATGCGGCTGGAGCGACACCTTCGTGTACTTCATGCACGAGCCGACCGCGCCGGCCTACGCGCAGACGCTCATGCGCGTGGCGGCGTAGAATTTCCGTTTCGCGAGGAGAACCGCATATGGCGGCAGAGGGCCTGAAGGCGAGCCCGGGAGAAGGTTTGAAAGTCTATTGGCGCCCCGGATGCTCGAGCTGCGTGCGGGTCAAGGAGTTCCTGTCCGGCCTGGGAGTCGAATACGAGTCCGTCAATGTCTCGGCGACCCCGGAGGCGATGGAAGACCTGCGCCGGCTCGGCGTGCGAACCGTTCCGGTCGTCCGCAAGGGTGACGAATACGTGTTCGCCCAGGAGCTCGCCGACGTCTCGCGCTTCCTCGGCCGCGACGTGGCGTTCCGGCGGCTTTCGCCGGAGCAGCTCGTCGACAAGTGGCTCACCGTGCTCGAGGCGGCGCAGCGCCACGTGATGCAGATCCCGGCCGAGCGCCTCGGCGAGCGCGCCACGCCCGGGCGCGACCGCAGCATCCGCGACCTCGCCTACCACGTCTACCAGGTGCCGGATTCGTTCCTGCAGGCGGTCGAGGACGGGGTCGAGGACCTCACCTCGGTCTACAACGCTCCGCCGCCGGCCGACGTGAGGACGAGCGAGGACATCCGCGCCTACGGCCGCAGCGTCCGGGCGCGCGTTCAGCGGTGGTGGACCACCCTGCCCGACAAGTCCTGCCGGGAGGACATCAAGACCTATTACGGCCTGCAGCCGCTGCACCACCTGCTCGAGCGCTGTACCTGGCACTCGGCGCAGCATGCCCGCCAGATCATCTCGGTGCTCGAGCGTTTCGGCATCCAGGCCGACGGGCCGCTGACCGCCCGGGACTATGCGGGCCTGCCGATGCCGGCGGGCCTCTGGGAATGAAATGACCTGACCGAGGAAGGGAGACCATGCCGAACCCGATCGTGCACTTCGAGATTCCCGCCGACGACGTGGCGCGCGCCCAGACGTTCTACCAGAACGTGTTCGGCTGGAAGATCAAGCAAATGCCCATGCCCGCGGGCGGCCTCGAGTACTTCGGGGTCACCACGCGCAAGGAAGGCGAGGCCGGCATCAACGGCGGCCTGATGAAGCGCAACATGCCGGGCCAGCGGTTCGCGAACTACGTGGCCGTGAAGTCGATCGACGACTTCCTCGCCAAGGTCACCGCGAACGGCGGCAGCGTGATCCTGCCGCGCCAGGAGATCGCGCCCGGCATGGGCTCCATCGCGGTGTTCAAGGACACGGAAGAAAACATGATGGGGCTGTACCAGCCTTCCGCGCAGGAAATGAAGAAGGCGCCGGCGAAGAAGAAAGCACCGAAGGCAAAGAAAGCGAAGAAGGCCAAGAAGCGGACGCGCAGATAAAACGCGACGCGCAGATAGAAGTCTGCGCGTTCTAACTCTCAAGTTTTACTCGGCGGCGATTTTTCTCGAACCGTCGCAAGTTCGGTTGACGCGGCGCTCCCCTCTGTCGAAGAATCCTCGCGACGCAAAAAGAATTCGCGAAATAGAACAAAGGGGGATGCGATGGGGGCTCACAGGTCGGCGATGACCCACGACCCGGACCGCACCGTAGTGGCCGGGAACGCATTCGACCTTTCCGATAGCAGCATCCGCTGGCTCCACATCCTGGCGGGTCCGGCGCTCTTCCTGGTGTCGCTCGCGCTGCCCTTCCTCGGGCCGCTCAACGCGCGCTTCGGCTTCGGCATCCTCTTCTGGATGATCTACTGGTGGGTCACGGTGCCGATCGACATCAAGGCCACCTGCCTGGTCCCGATCCTCGTCGCGGCGGCCTACCCGTTCATGCCGCTCGACAAGGTGGTGGCGGCCTACGCGGACAAGGAGATGCTCCTCATCATCGGCATGTCGATGATGACCGCGGCCTGGGCGCGCTGGGGCTTCGCCCGGCGCATCGGGCTGCACTTCCTGAGCCTCGTGGGCAACAACGTCCAGGCGCAGACCGTGGCCTGGTTCTGGCTCTGCGGGGTGGTGAGCTTCGTCGTCGCCAACACGCCCGTCGGCGCCATCTTCGCGCCGGTGGCGGTGGCGGCGCTGCTCTACGCGGGATACCAGAGCTTCGAGGAGCGCTACAAGAGCGCGGCGGCTTCCAACATCCTGATCGCGGTGAGCTGGGGCGCGGCGGTCGGCGGCATGACCACGCCGCTCGGCGGCGGCCAGGCGGTGGTGACCCTCGCCTTCTTCGAGAAGTACATCCAGCACGAGGTGTACTTCATCGACTGGACCATCCGCATGCTGCCGCTTTCGGTGCTGGTGATGACCGCGATGTCGATCATGATGTACTACTTCATGCGCCCGGAGATCGCCGAGTTCAAGGGCAGCAAGGACTACTACCGCAAGGAGCTCGCGCAGATGGGGCCGATGACCTACGAGGAGAAGGTCATCTCGTTCGCCTTCCTGCTCGTGGTCGGCCTGGCGATGCTGAAGCCCCTCTACGCCCAGTACGTAAAGGGGCCCAGCTTCGCGTGGCTCGCCTTCTCGCCGCTCTTTTTCATCGTGGCGTCGCTGCTTTTCTTCCTGCCGGCGCGCACCAGGAAAGGCGAGAACATCATCTCGATCCCGACGCTGGTGCACCACTTCCCGGTCACGATCCTGTTCATCTGGCCGGCGTCGGTGGCGCTCGGCACCATCCTGAACGACACCGGCGTAAGCGCGGTGTTCGCGCAGTGGCTGCAGCCCTTCATCGCCGCCGGCGACGTCGCCGCGATCAGCGCCGTCACCATCGGCTCGAACGGGCTTTCCCAGGTCACCTCCGACACCGCGACCGCCGGCGTGATGATGCCGCTCGTCATCAAGGCGTTCTCGCACTGGAACGGCCTCGAGTACGGCGCGGTCGCGTTCATCTGGATCGCCGGGGCATCGCTCAGCTTCAGCTACGCCACCGCGTCCGCCACCGGCGCGCAGGGCATCGTGGCCGGATACGGCGCCAACCTGCAGCGCATGTTCGTCTACGGCATCATCGGCGGGGTGATCTCGATCGTGATCACGATCCTCTATTTCTGGATCACGGTGGCGGTGCTGAAGCTCGACTTCTACATCCTGCCGCCGAGCACGGGATGAGAGTTTATCCCGCTATCCGGTTCGTGAATCCGGTGTGACGAACTGCTTATGGAATTTTCGTTCGTCCCGCCAGTATGGTGACAGAGCTTCTTGCAACTGTTGCAAACGTACCAGGGCAAACCGGACGAAAGTCCGGGACGCAAAGCCACGGGCCTAAAGCGACAACGCCAAGGCAGCCGGGCTGCACGGGGGAAACCCACTGCAGTGGGCTATGGGTGCTTTGCGTCCGGGCCGGCTTGCCGCCCACGAAAGGGGAGAGAATGAGCTTCGCCCTCAGACGCAACCTGGCCCGCCGGCTGCTGCAGCTCGCGTTCGCACCCGCCTTCGCAATCTGCGCCACGGCGCTCGCCCAGGCGCAGCCTGCATCGACGAGCCTCGTGTTCGCGATCAACGAGGGCGGCTCCGGGAACGCCGACGCCGCCGACATCCTGTTCCGCTACCAGGAATTCGGCGAAGTGGCCGAGAAAGCGCTGCGCGCGAAGGTCAGCATCGTGAACGCGCGCGGACGCGACCGCCTGAAGGAGAACCTGAAGGCACAGGCGTATGCGCTGCTGCTCTCGCGGCCGAACGACGTCCCGGCCGAAGCGGTGCGCGACTTCGGCTACCAGCCGGTCGTCTCGGCCAAGGAGCCCTACCAGACGCTGCTCATCGTGGTGAAGAATTCGCCCATCAAGACCATCGCCGACGTCAAGGGCAGGACCATCCTCACGCCCGACCAGTATTCGAACATGTGGCGAGCCGCGAACGCGATGCTGCGCGACAACAAGATCGACATGAGCCGCGAGACGGTGCGATCCATGCGGGATCAGGCGGCGATCGGCTGGTCGCTCGAGAACGGCTTCTTCGACGTCGGCGTGGTCAACTCCGCCTCCGGGGTCGGCCGCAGCTGGGAGAAGAACGGCGGCCGCGTGATCGCGAGAAGCCGCGACCAGATCAACATGCCGATGATCGCCTCGCCCAAGGTTTCCCCGGCGCAGGTGGAGCGGCTGCGCGCCGCTTTCAACGCCACCGCCTCCACCGAGAGCGGCCAGGCGATCCTCAAGAAGATCGGCATGCCCGCCGGGTTCAAGGAGACCCCGCGACAGGCTTTCGTCGACTTCCTCGCCTGGCTGGGTGACCTGGACGTAAAGCAGCCCTGATCGAACCCCGCTCGACGATAGAACGATGCCCATCACGCTAAAAGAACGGCCCGTTTTCATGATCGGAGCCGAGCGCTCCGGCACGACCCTGGTCATGGCGATGCTCGGCTGTCACCCGCGCATTGCGGTGCCTGAGGTGGTCTGGTACTACCCGCGATTCAGGCCCTACGTCTTTACGTACGGCGATCTCTCGAGGGACGCCAACTTCCGCACCCTCGCCGAGGAGATGGTGTTCGGGCTCAAGACCCCGTTCTGGGGCATGAAGGTCAACCCTCGCACTATCCTCGACGAGATTCTGGCCGAGCTCAAGGAGCGCAGCTTCGCCGGCATCTACTGCGCGATGCACGAGCGCTACGCTCGCTCGGTGGGGAACAAGCCGCGCTGGGGAGAGAAGACTCCGCACAACCTCTTCTTCGTGAAGGAGATCCTCGAGGATTTCCCCAACGCACAGTTCATCTTCATCACGCGCGACGGCCGCGACGCGAGCGCGGACTATCTCGACTCGGCGTTCGGCCCGACCAACATCTTCTGCGCCGCCGAGAGCTGGGCGCTGTGCCAGAACGCGGTGCGGCCGTGGCGGAAGCAGCTCGCCACCGATCAATGGATGGACCTCTGCTACGAGGACCTGGTCAAGGACCCGGTCGCGGTGCTGAAAGACGTGTGCGTGTTCCTGGGCGAGAAGTTCGCCCCCGAAATGCTCGAGTTCCACAAGACCGAGCTGGCTAAAAACCGGGGCGCCACCAAGGACCACAAGCCGCTTGGTCACGAGGCGAGCGACCGCTACATCGGGATCTACAAGCGCCAGCTCAGCCTGCGAGACCAGGAGATCTTCGCCGCGGTGGCGGGCAAGGAGCTCGAGGAAGCCGGGTATAAGCTCGACGTGCGGGCCGCGACCATCACCGGGGAGCAGGCCGCGCTCTGGCGCGAGCTCGACGGCCGCACCCGCGCGGCCACCATGGACGCGCCCGAAGGCCACATCGTGTACGAGAGCTACAACGATTGGCTGGTCGACCAGCGCGAGGAGAGGAAGCGCCGCGGCCTCTGGATCGATGCGGACGTGCCGAAGAAGCCGTTCCCCGTCGGGCATCCCCACGAGGAGATGATCATGGGGCAGCGCGCCTGGCGCTACTGGAAAGAGTATCTGTGCGTGAAGCGCCGCTACGCCGGACGGTCCGCGCTCTAGCTTTGACGTTTCCGCACAAATTCCTATAAGAAGACACAAGAAGACACTCACCAAGGCTTACCCCCGGGAACGCGCCCAGCTTGTACTCTGGCGGCGTGATTTTGATGGCTGATTCACCCGGATCGGCCGGCAAACGAAACTCGGGAGGGATCATGAGCAAGTCCGGAAAAGGCTTCGCAGCGCTCGGCGCCGTCATCGTGCTCGGCTTTAGCTCCGCCGCCGGCTCGGATACCGGCAGGGACCTGATCGAGAAATCGGCCCCGTCGACCTCGGCGCGCGACTACCGCGCCGCCAGCGCCACCGCGCTGCGCGTCGCCTCGGCCCGCAGCCAGGTCGGCGAGACCGCCGACGCGTGCGCGGCGCTGTCCCAGTCCCTCGAGTCCTATCGCAAGGCCCTTGCGCAGGAAACCGGCGACAACGAGCCTGCCGCGTCGAGCATCAACGACGACAGCGACGGCATGGCCGACGTGCGCGCCCGGTTCGGCTGCAAGCGCTAGTCGCCCCGAATCCCCTTAGCGGTTAGCAGTTCTTGGCCCGGCGCAAGCCGGGCCTTCTTTTTTGTGGAACAATGCCTTCCGCTATGGCGAACGGACTAGCGGAAACGGCACCTGCGGCGCCGAGCCCCGCCCCGGCAATCTCCTGGCGGACCGAGGATTGGGTGGCGGTGTACCTCGGATTCCTCGTCATCCTGGCCACCCTCGTCCTCTTCAACCCGACGCGCAGCTCGCCTCGCGCGCCCCGGAATGGAATGCCGCTCTCGAGGGGGTTCCCGCGGCGGCGCCGCCGCGCCAGGCGTTGCTGGGGAATGACCGCAAGGCCATTGAAACCGCCGCAGCGCAGGTCGCGAAGGCCGCAGGCCGCAATACCGTGGCCGGGACGGTCGCCTCCGAGATCCGCGGTCATGCCGCGGCGACGCCGTCGAAGGTCTTCGCCTGGCCCAACCTGGCGAAAGCGCTCTGGATCGCGCTCGCCTGGGGCGCGATCGCGGCCATTGGCGTGCTCCTTATCGGCGGGAAAGCCGGCGCGTTCGTTGCCGGATTCCCCGCGGTGTTCGCGCTGGCGTGGCTCGCCCGCGTGCTCGCCGGCAACGGCCTGTTCATCGACTTCGGCGTCGAGTACGTGATCTTCGCGCTGCTCACGGGCCTGCTCGTGAGCAACACCATCGGGATTCCTGCGTGGCTCAAGCCCGCGGTGCAGACCGAGTTCTACATCAAGACCGGCCTGGTCATCCTGGGCGCCGGCCTGCTCTTCTTGGAAGTGCTGCAGGCGGGCGCGCTCGGCATCGTGCAGGCGGTGCTGGTGGTGACGGTGATCTGGTACGTCTGCTTCTGGCTCGCGCGCAAGCTTCGCGTCGACGACGATTTCGCCGCCATGCTGTCCTCGTCGGTCGCGATCTGCGGCGTATCGGCCGCGATCGCCACCTGCGGCGCGATCCAGGGCGACAAGAAGAAGCTCTCCTAAGTCACCTCGCTCGTGCTGATCGTGGCCGTGCCGATGATGATCGTGATGCCCTGGCTCGCCAAGAAGTTCCAGATGCCCGACCTCGTGGCCGGCGCGTGGCTCGGCGGCACGCTCGACACCAGCGCCTCGGTGGTGGCCGCCGGCGCCCTGATCAGCGACGCGG
>Ga0207662_10000093_pt1 | contig 42424 bp, 34 predicted proteins | sample KBSS33LmetaG_FD_184338 | JGI IMG/M metagenome (GOLD analysis project Ga0207662, IMG submission 184338) | Switchgrass rhizosphere microbial communities from Kellogg Biological Station, Michigan, USA - KBS S3-3L metaG (SPAdes) (version 2) | ecosystem: Host-associated > Plants > Roots >... | reverse complement strand
AATTCCTGGCGCAGCTCATCGGCCTCGTAATGGTGCCGATTGATGTCGCGCCCGACGCGAGTGCGGCGGAGCAACTCCAGGTCGTTGCGGCCTGCGAGCAGACCGACGTAGTAGATCTGCGGGATACCCGGCACGAAGCACTGAATCGCTCGCGCGATGAGGTACTCGGCGTCCTGGCGGCCGAGCGCATCGTAGAACGTGCAGTTGATCTGCGACGAATCGACATTGCTCGCCGCACTGCCGCTTGCGTTGCCGCTCTCGCCGCGGCTGCGCTGATGGATGGTGTTCACGACCGTGTCGATCTCGTCTCTCGTCAGCAAGCCCGGCGCTCCCCTGTGACCACGTGCGGCGTCCACGTCCACGACGCCGATGCCGTCGTGCGTGTCGAGGACGGTGATGGCGTTCCGCGGACGGATTTGGAGCCAATGCTTCAGGACAGCGGCAGAACGCGTGTAGATCGTGTGGAGGATCAGCGGCGGGAGTGCGAAGTCGTATACCCAATCAACCTGGCGCGCCACCTCGAGCTGATCCTGGTAGTGCCCGTGAACTTCGACGAGCACCTCCATGCCGAGCGCGTGCGCCTGTGCAGTGAGGCCGGCGATGCATGCGAACGTCTCCGGAATCATGAAGCCGCTCGTGCCCGCCTTCTTGACGGCGAAGCCGACTGCATCGAGCCGAATCGCGCGGATGCCGGCGCCGTGCAGCCGATCGAGGATGCTGGTGAGGTACCGCTGCGCTTCGGGATGCGACACGTCGATGTCGATCTGATCGCTCGTGAAGGTGGTCCACAGGAGAAGCGTCTCCCCGCGCGCAGTCTCGTGTGCGGTGAAAGGAAGATCCGGGCGTGGGGTGTTCAGCGCGAGGAGGTCCGACTGGCTCGCTCCGTTCGGAAACACGCGCTCGTAGGTCAGAAACATCCCGGCGAAGGGAGAGTCCGCACCTCGCTGGTCGTAGTCGATGAACTGCGGCGAATGGCGCGACACGTGATTCACGATCACATCTGCCATGACATCCGTCCGTGCCGCGAGTGCCGCCACATCACCCCACGTGCCGAGGCGCGCATCGACGCGAGTGTGATCGATCGGATCGAAGCCGGCGTCGGCGCCATCGATCGGATGAAAAAACGGGAGCACGTGCACGCCGCCAAAGGCACCGCGAAGAGGGCCGTCGAGCAGGTGCTGCAGGTCGCGGAACGTCCCGCCCGGTACACGATCGACGTACGCGATCAGCTGCGCCTGGTTCTTCATCGGTCGCGAAAGGGTATCATCCAGGGCCGGACGGAGGCCTGGCATGAAGCGCTGTTACGCAGTCGTTGTGGCGAGCCTGATCCTGGCGATTTCCAACGCCGCTCTCGCTCAGACGACCTTGCGCGCGGGAGCGGCGAAAATCGACGTCACTCCTTCGGCCGGCGAACTCCCCAAGAACAACCTCGGCGTGCTGGACCGTCTCTACGCAAGAGCCATGGTTCTGGAAAACGGCACCACGAGCGTCGCGCTGATCACCGTGGATGCGGGTTCGATCCCTGATGTGCTCTGGCAGACCGTGTCAGGACAGATCGAGAAAGAACTTGGAATCCCTCCGGCGCGGGTCCTCCTGACGGCCACTCACACGCACAGCGCCGGCGGACCGCGCGGATCAAATTACAGTCAAAACATCGTCCAGGCGGTCCGGCTGGCGAAGCAGAACCTGGCGCCCGCGCGTATCGGTTACGGCACGGGCCTCTCGTTCATCAACGTCAACCGTCAAATCATCGATCCGAAGACCGGGCGATGGTGGGAGGGCGCCAATTACGATGGCCCTTCGGACAAGACGGTCGCCGTGCTCAAGGTCGAAGGCCTCGATGGATCGCCGATCGCGGTCTACTACAACTACGCCGTGCACGCCGTCGTCGCCGGGCAGCTGGATCAGATCAGCGCCGACATCCCCGGTGCGGTCTCGCGGTATGTCGAGGATTCGTTCGACGATCGCATCGTCGCGCTGTGGTCGTCCGGCGCCGCCGGCGATCAGAATCCCATCTACTATCAGCAGACCTACGACCTGCGCGAGATTCGGATCAAGGACTACGCGACGCGCGGCGTCGATATCAGCAACGCGATGCCGCCCGGCGGCGAGGGTCTCGATCGAAGCAATCCAACGGTGGCCCGGTTGATGAATCAGCAGCGGCAGATGGTGTCGTCGATGGGGCAGTTCCTCGGCGAGGAAGTGATGCACGTGATGCGCGGGATCGACCGCATCGTGACGCCTGTTCCACTCTACGGAAGCTTCACGACCATTCGATGCCCTGGCCGCGAGCGCACGAACGAAGGGCGCGCCGGCTTCGAAGGCATTTACAAGGACGCGAGCCCGGTGGAGATCAGGCTCGGGCTGCTGCGCGTGGGCGACGTCATGATCGGCGCGGTGAACGCCGAAGTCTTCAATCCGATCGCACAACGCCTGAAACGCGAGTCGCCCTTCAAGGCGACGATGATGGCGACATTGACCAATGGGGCAGCGCGGTCCGGCTACATCCCGGATGACGAATCGTTCGGCAAGTACACCTTCGAAGTGTTGTCCTCACGGCTGCAGCCCGGGTGCGCGGAATCGTCCATCGTCAACGGCATCCTGACGCTCATCGACGGCGCCCGAGCGGCGCACTAAGGGTGGAGTGCATGGAAAGACCTGCTGCTGCGTCTGTGACTGTAATGATGCTGGTTGGGCTCGCGTCGAGCCCGGCCGCCCAGGCTGTTCATCCCGCGGCCAGTGTCACGATCTCGGCGGCTGAATGCACCGCCGATCGTCTTGGGAGTTCGGTTGCCACTTCCGCTATCGGCGAGCCGGTTCGCGGTGTGACACTGGCGGCTCCGCAATGGGTTGACGCCAGCAGCGGCGTGCCGGCGCACTGCCGCGTCAACGGCTCGGTGGCCCCGATCGACACCAGCAGCACGGCGCGGCCGATCAATTTCAGCGTCGTGCTCCCAGCCGCGTGGAGTCGCCGCGCCGCACAACTGGGCGGCGGAGGCATGAACGGCTTCGTGCCAAATCTGACCGGCGGTGGGCCCGGCGCATCGGGACCGTCTCTGCTCGAACGCGGTTTCGCCACGTACGGGAGCGACTCGGGGCATCAGGCGGCGTTTGGCGGACCACGCGGCGGCGCGCCTCGAGGCGGCGGACCGCCAGGGGTCAACCTCTCGGATGACTGGGCGCTCAACGACGAGGCGATCAGCAATCTCGGCTACATGCAGATGAAGAAGACGCACGATGCCGCGATGGTGATCATCGAGCGCGCGTACGGCGCACGGCCGCGATTCAACTACTACATCGGGACATCGCAAGGTGGCCGCGAGGCGCTGACCGTAGCGCAGCGCTATCCCGCCGACTACGACGGTGTGGCCGCGAACGTGCCGATCGTGAGCTTCTCGACGCTGATGCTGGCGCCGGAGTTGATTCGCATCCACGAGAAGCCGTCAGCCAACTGGGTCACGCCGGCAAAGATCAACGCGATCCGCGGCGAGTTCATGCGCCAGTGCGACGCGCTCGACGGGCTTGCCGACGGCATCATCAACAACTACATGGCCTGCCGCGCGATCTTCGACGTGTCGCAGGGAGCACGTAATCGCCATCCCTGGTCATCGAGGCGCTGCGCGAACAACGTTGATCCGAACCCCAGCGACCCCGGCGCTGATGCGTGCCTGACCGATGGACAGATTGCGACGCTGGAGTTCATGTACTCCCGGTACCGCTTTGCCACGCCGCTCGCGCACGGCACGCAGTCGTTCGGGATGTGGGTGCCGAATACCGACCCATCCGGAAGCGGCCTCATTCTCGACGCACGGTTCAAAGGCCAGGAAGGCGCGGCGGCGGACGCCGCGATGCACGCGCACCTCGGCATCCTGGGTGTGACCGGCTTTCTCATGAAGAACCTGTCGGCGAATCCCTTGGACTACATGGAAGGCGGCACGTTCAACCAGCGACGTCGGGACCTGTCGGCGATTCTTGACGCCACGAATCCGGATCTCTCAGCGTTCCAGAAACGCGGCGGCAAGATGCTCGTGACGATCGGCACGAACGATACGTTGGCGTCGCCGGGTGCGCAGCTGGACTATTTTCAGTCAGTACTCGACAAGATGGGGCGGGCAACTGTCGATCGATTTGCCCGCTTCTGGGTCATGCCACAAACCGGTCATGGGCTGAGCGGCAGTAGCTACAACGTGGCTGGCGACGGTAAGGCTGTTGCGGCTGCGCCGATCCCGAATCGCTACGACCAGACCGGCTTGTTGTTGGATTGGGTCGAGAACAACGTCGCGCCCGACATGTCTGTCACGGTGACCGCAGCGGAGAAGAGTCTGCCGCTCTGTTCGTATCCGACATATCCCCGATACAAGAGCGGTGCACCTGGCAGTGCAAGTTCGTACGAGTGCGTCGGCGCGGCCGGCGGACAGAAACGATGATCAATCGCTCTACACGCCCGGTTGCGTTTAGAGGTCCCTGTAGCGAAAGCGCTCGAGCCACTGGCGCGGATCCGGACCGCGGCCGAGTGCATGCGCTTCGCAAGCCGCATAGACAGACACCATGTCGCGGTACAGAGAATGCTGATCCGGGTCCGGATCGACCCGCGAGTGGGCCAGCGGTTCCGCGAGGCCTGCGATGACATCAGCCCAGCCCGTCGATCCATTCTGCGCGAGCATGTGCGCGTGAGCGGCGCGTAAGGCGGCACCGAGCGCCGCGGAATTGCCGACCGGCATCTGAAACACGCGCGCGCCGAAAACATCCGCCATGACTTGCAGGATCTCTCGATTGATTGCGGCGCCGCCGGTAGCACGAATCGTTTCCACTCTGCTCACCATCCATCGCGAGTGGAGTGCCATTGAGAGCATCTGTCCCTCGACGACGGCGCGAACATCGCTGGCGCCACAGGCAGCCTGCCCGTATCTGTGAACGCCGGCAGCGCTCACGGGCGGCGTGATCTCCGGCGAGAACCACGGAAGCATGATGCGGCCGCCATTCCCCGCCGGTGTGGATGCGAGAGCTTGCGAGAACTCGGACCAGGTCAGCGCGTGGTCCTCTCGCACGCGCTCGCGCGCGAGTGATCCGTTCTGGAAGCAGGTCAACCCCATATACGCCCCGGTTGGAGCGCCAAACACATGACCCGTGCCTGAATCGTCGACGCGCGGCTCGGACATCGGTCCGAAGACGGTATCGCTCGTGCCCAGGGAAATCGCGATGCGGCCCTCTTCTGCTAAACCAGCACCGATGAGAGTGCTGGGGTTGTCTCCCGTCCACGCAATGACTGGCGCGGCGGGAAAGCCGTAACGAATCTGCCAGTATGGGGCGAGAGTGCCGACCGGGCTCCATGGCTTCACGATGGCCGGGAGCCTGCGCAGCAGCTCCGGCGCGGTCGCCTCGAGCGCCTGAGGCCACCAGTTCCGCGCGCCGAGATCCATGAGGTTCATGCCTGATGCGTCGCCAGGCTCGACTGGTGCGTGCCGACCTGCAAGCACTGACGCGAGAAACGAGCTCACGAGGTGAATGCGGTCGGTGTTCTCGTAGGCCGATGGCGAGCATTTGAAGAATTTCCGGATCTGCGGTCCGGTGAAGCGCTCGAACGCGCGCGAACCAGTACGCCGTGCGAGCAGCAGCTCGCTTCCGACTCCCGCGGTGATCTCTTTACATTCGTCCGTTGTCGTCGAGTCCATCCAGATCGGGCCGGTCTCGCGCGAGAACGTGCTTCGCAGTTGATCGACCAGCGGCGTCCTGGCGTCGAGCGAGGCGAGGACCGCCTCGGCGCTCGCGTTGAGGTACACGCTTCCATGCTGTTGAGCGGATCCCGAGATGGCGGCAATCGCCCCAACATCAATGCCGCTGCACGCGACGCGCCCCATCATCAGATCGAGCGCGTCGCACCACATCAGTGGTGGTGAGACGCCGACAGCGGGGTCCGGATGTGGCAGCACTCCGTGCCGAGTCCCGTACTCTGGCAGCGCCCCGTCGAAGCCCAGCGTCGTTTCGAAGACGAGACGCCGGCGGTCGCCATCGATCTCAATGACTACCGCCGTAAGACTCTGTGTGCTCGAATCGAGTCCCAGATAGAGTGACAAACGCCTACACTCCCAGCAGCAGTTCGACGACCAGCTGATCGAGGCGTTCGTACGGCAGCCGCCGGCGCGTCAGCGCCGCGCGATCGACGGTCTGCGCTTTCAACTCGTCGGCTCGCTCGCGCGTATAAGGCCCGGCGTCAACGGTGTCGCCGGTGTCGCGGATCTCGGCGAGCAGTGCCTGAATGCCCGCGTGCTGACAGAACTGCTGCGCCTTCTCCTTGAGGATCAGATAGGAGCGCATGCAGCCGAGTGCGAAGTCCCAGACGCCTTCTTCGTCCTCGGTGCGATAGGCGTGCGCGTCGAAGTGTCGCGGTCCGTCGTAGCCGGATTCCTCGAGCAGCTTGACGAGGAAGAACAAGGGCTTCATCGACTCTGACGCGAAGCGCAGATCCTGGTCGAAGCGGCCCGGCTTCTGATCGTTGAGATCGATGTGGAACAACTTGCCGGCCTCGATCGCCTGGGCTACCGCATGAAAGACGTTCAGGCCTGCCATGTGCTCGTGCGCCACTTCAGGGTTCACGCCGACCATCTCAGGATGGGCCAGCGTGGGGATCAGCGCCAGATACGACGCCGTGGTCGGAAAGTAGATGTCGCCACGCGGCTCGTTCGGCTTGGCTTCCAGCGCAAACCGCAACGAATATTTCTGATCGAGGGCGTACTCGCACAAGAAGTCGATCGCCTCTCGAAAGCGCTTGATCGCCTCGATGGGGTCCTTGGCCGCATCGACCTCGGCGCCTTCGCGCCCACCCCAGAACACGTACGTGCGCGCACCGAGCTCGACGCCCAGATCCATCGCGCGCATCGTCTTCTGCAGCGCATACGCCCTGACGCGCGAATCGTGCGACGTGAAGGCGCCGTCCTTGAACACCGGGTCGGTGAACAGGTTCGTCGTCGCCATGGGGCACGCCATGCCGGTCGACTCCAGCGCGCGGCGGAATCCGCCTACGATGCGATCGCGCTCCGCCGCTGTTGCGTCGATTGGCACCAGGTCGTTGTCGTGGAAGTTGACGCCCCAGGCGCCGAGCTCCGCAAGACGATGTACGGCGGCAACTGGATCGAGCGGGGGCCGGACGAATTCACCGAAGGGGTCGCGGCCGCGGTTGCCGACCGTCCAGAGGCCGAAGGTGAATTTGTCGTTGCGCGTGGGCGAATAGGCCATATGCGTCAACCGTCGAATCAGGGATGTCGCGTCAAAGAGAGTAGCCCGCCAACAGGCCGCGGCGTACTGGTTCCGCTCTGCACGACATCATAGCCGTCCGAAGTCCGGCGACCGTCAACCGGGCGTGGACGCCGTGCGAAACCATGTGTCGCTCCGCAAGACCGACCTCGATCCACACACCTCAGCGTTCGCCGCCGCCCAACAAGCTATGCCAATACACCCCTACGGTCTCGCTCCGGACACACGGTCTCGCACGTCGACCTTGGATGACCGCCGCCGGATCATGACGCGATGGGCGAGGCATTAGTGAGTGGCCTCGCACGATCACTGCGGCAGCACGAATGCGTAGAGCGCGCTGCCGCCGCCGAAGAGGACGTATTGGCGGCCATCGATCTCGTACGTGACCGGCGAGTTGCTAACCCGCCCGATACCCGAGTGCCACAGCGTGGCGCCATCGCTGGTGCGCAGCGCGAGCGCGCTCATCGCGGAATCGCCGGTGAATGTCAGCCCGCTCGCCGTGGTCAGCACGCCGGCGGCGCCGGCGCCGCCGCTCAAGTCGTGGCTCCACTTGATCGTGCCGGTCTGATAGTCGATGGCACGAAGCACCCCGTTGCCATGAACGGTGTAATCGGCACCGGCCCATCCGACCGTTCCGTGCTCGGGCTTGAAGAAGTAGATGCCGTAGGCATCGTGCGCGCTCACGATCAGCAGGCCTCTGGCGGGATCGAACGACGGCGACCGGTAGTTCGTGCCACCGGCTTCGTCGGGCGCGACGAGCCGGCCGTTACGCGCCGGCTCCTTCTCTGGATCGGGAACGGGCCGTCCGTCTGTGTCGACGCCTTTTGCCCAGTTCACCGTTGCAAACGGGGCGGTCAGCAGGTTCTTGCCGGTGCTGCGATCGAGCACGAAGTAGTAGCCATTCCTGGACGCCTGCAGCAGCAATTTCCTTCTCTCGCCGCGAAAGTCGGCGTCCACGAGGATCGGCACTTCCGCGGCATCCCAGTCGTGCGTGTCGTGCGGCACGGCCTGAAATCCCCACGCCAGGGTTCCCGTGTCCGGGTTCAGCGCGAGGATGCTTCCGGTCCACTTGTTGTCGCCGGGGCGAGCCGCGCCGTTGAGCACCGGCGTCGGATTCCCGGTCCCGACGTACAACAGGTTCAACTCCGGGTCGTGTGTCCCCGTCATCCACATCTGCCCGCCCGTTGCGCCGCCGCTGGGCGAGTCGGACGTGCCGGGTGGTGGCGTGCTGTAGAAGGTCCACTGCGCCGCGCCGGTTGCCGGATCGAACGATCTGAGAATGCCGGGCAGGTTGTCGAAGTCGCCCGAGACTCCAACAATCAGGTGGTTGCGAATGATCAGTGGAGCGTTGGTCGACCAGTAGCCCCGGCGCGAGTCGGCGATCTCGACGTCCCAACGCACGGTTCCGGTGCGGGCGTCGAGTGCGATCAAGCGCGCATCTGGTGTCGTCAGGTAGACCAGATCGCCGAGCACTGCGACGCCGCGATGCCCGATCTTGAACCCCTCGTTGGCGGGATGGCTGTATCGCCAGATCTGACGCCCTGATCGTGCGTCGATCGCCCATACGTTGTCCGGCGCCGACAGATAGATCATGCCGTTCACGACGATGGGCGTCGCTTTGATCGATTGAGTGAGATTGGTCTGGAATGCCCACGCCAGCGTCAACTGCTTCACGTTCGCCGGTGCGATCTGTGTCAGACGGCTGTGATGCCGGCCGGAGTAGTCACCGTGGTAGGTCGGCCAGCTGTCGGTATTCGGGTGCAGCAAGGCTTCGACAGGTACCTCCTGCGCCGAAGGCGATGACGCCAGCAGCGTCACCAACGCGAGCGACTCAGCGAAGCGTCTGCAAGTACGCCAGCACGTTATGCATGTCATCGTCGCTGTACTTTCCGAGCTGTTCGACGTGCGCCTGGAGCGGATCGTCGAGAGTGAATCTCACTTGTGAGGCAGGCCACGATCGCAACCACCCTGCGGCGTCAGTGACGGAAATCATGAACTCGTCACGATAGGCCAGCCGCCCGGTGATCGTTTGCCCCGACGGCAGCGTCACCGTGACCGTTTGCGGGGCGCGGCCCGAGCTGCCACGACCGGCGGCGCTCGGGTAAAGCATCCGCTGCAGCAGCGTCAGGCCCTGATGGCGCGTAGCGACTGCGGCGAGATCCCCGGTCGCCGAATGACACCTCACACACGCTGCTTCAAAGTAACGCTGGCCCAGTGCCGCATTACCCGACTCCAGGTCAGTGGCGTCGACACTGCGACGGCCGCCAGTAGAGACGTCGGCCTGCAACTTCTGATCGTGGATGAACGCGACAAGGGCGGCGAGGTCGCCGTCCGCCAGCGGAAACGCGGGCATGCCCCGGTCCGGCCGACCCGAGCGAATCAACGGACCGAGTCGATCGCCCTGCACGTCCTCCGCTACGAGAACCGACCGCGTCAAGTCGGGGCCGCCAGCGCCGCCAGCGGCATCGCGGCCGTGACAAAAGCCACACTGCGATACGAATTGCGTCCGCCCGGCCTCGGCCTGATCGCGTGGAAACGACTGCGGCGTCTTGGTCTGCGGCGGCCGTTGTGAAGCAGGACTGGCCTCGCCGCGGCCCGCAGGTGTCTGGACGGGTGGGGCTGGAGCCGGTCCCGCGCCGCGCTGTGCGAACAGCGCGTCGGTGCATATCGCGAGGAGCGCGAGGCATAACACCGAGACGAGCCCGTTTCTCAACAGCGAAAGCTCCTCCACATCGGTCGCCTCTACATTTCACATCCGTGTGCCGCGGTGCAAGGCAAAAAGCGGAAGGCGAGTATTATCTGCGCGGTGTGGACCGGACGTGTATAAAGGCTGAGCGGAGCGAAGAGCAATGATCGGAAGGCTCGTGGTGACGACGATTGCAGTCTCGGCGTTCGCCGTACTCTTGTCCAGCGCGGCCACGCCGATTCCGATCATGATTCTCGACGGCGAGAGCGGCGGTCCGTATCACGATTGGCGGCAGGTAACGCCGGTGCTGAAGAAGATGCTCGACGAGACCGGGCTCTTCACGACGACCGTCGTCACTGCGTCCGCCACCACCGACTTTTCGACGTTCGCGCCCGTATGGACGGAGTTCGGGGCGGTCGTCATGAATTACGATGCGCCCGATGAGCGTTGGCCCTCGGCGCTGAAGGCGTCCTTCGAGAAGTACGTTGGCGACGGCGGCGGGGTTGTGGCCGTGCATGCGGCCGACAATGCGTTCCCCGGCTGGGCCGCCTATAACGAGATGATTGGCGTCGGTGGCTGGCGGGGCCGAACAGTCGGGGCCGGGCCCTATTGGTTTGTCCGTGCCGGCAAGCTGACGTCTGATGCGGCCCCAGGCGTCACCGGTAGCCACGGCCGGCGCGTGCCGTTTCAGATTACCCTGCGCGACACCGCCCATCCGATCACCGAAGGTTTGCCAAGCCTCTGGATGCATCAGGGAGACGAGCTGTACGCACGGCTCAGAGGTCCCGGCCGCAACATGACCGTGCTGGCCACCGCGTACTCCGACCCGGAGAACAACGGTACCGGACGCGATGAACCCATGCTGATGACACTCTCCTTCGGCAAGGGTCGCGTGTTCCATACGACCCTGGGGCACGACATCAATGCCTTGAGCTCGGTGGATTTCGTGGTCACGCTGCAACGCGGCACGGAATGGGCGGCCACCGGCCACGTCACGCAGAAGGTCCCTGCGACGTTCCCGACCGCGAATTCCGTTTCTTATCGCGCCGACCTTGCCGCCATGGATTCGAACTTCCGCAACGGCCTCGATGCCCTGACTGCACCGCGCCCGTGACGCCTACCTTCGCGCCCGTCGCGATTGGCCCGCGGTGCGCTCGAGGTGACGCGATGCCGAGGGCTCCTAGCGAGGCGGAGCCGTGCGCTCGTCGGTCCGAGGCGCAGCCTCGCTAGCCCTCAGTGCGAACGCATACAACGCGTTGCCGGCGTTCACCGTGACGTACTGACGTCCGCCGATGGCGTATGTCATCGGGCCTGACTGCACCTGGCCGCCGGCGGCGAATTTCCACAGCAACGCACCAGTGCGTGCGTCGAGCGCATAGAAGTCGCCCTCGCGCCCGCCGCTGAACAGCAAGTCTGACGCAGTGGTCAAAATGCCCGCATCGGTGAAGTCGACCATCTTGTATTCCCAGCGTCGCTCACCCGTGAGTGGATCGAGAGCGAGAATCGCGCCGTAGCCCTCGTCTTCGGTGCGCAGATTGTTCGTGGCCGTGCGCAGCCCTTGCGCATCGGTCGCCCGTCCCTCTCCGCCACCGAAGTACTGTCCCTCGACATACGTCTGCGGTCGCTTGATGAACAGCGACGCGTAGTTCACCCAGGCCGGTACGTAGAGAAGTCCGGTACGCGGGCTGTACGACGGGTTGTACCAGTTCGTCGCGCCCTGATTACCGGGATAAACAATCGTGCCTTTCGGCGTCGGCTCCTGACCGGGTACTCGCTGCGGTCGACCATGTTCATCGAAGCCATCGGCCCAGGTCACGCGGACGAATGGCTTGCCGGAGAGGAACTGGCCCGTGCCGCGATCGAGGACGTAGAAGAAACCGTTCCGATTTGCCCACAACATCAGCTTCCGCGGCTTGCCCTGCCACGGGAGATCGGCCAGCACCGCGATCTGCGTGGCATCCTGATCGAACTCGTCGTGCGGCGAGAACTGGTAGTGCCATTTCAACTGACCGGTATCGGCGTCGAGCGCAACAACCGATGCGGTGTAGAGATTGTCGCCGGGGCGCGAGTCGCCATTTCGATCGGGGCCCGCGTTGCCGATGCCCCAGTACGTCAGGTTCAGTTCGGGGTCGTATGAGCCAGTTACCCAGATCGAGCCGCCGCCCGTTTTCCAGGAGTCTCCGCCCCAGGTCTCGCCGCCGCGTTCGCCCGGTCCCGCCACGGTGTTGAAGCGCCAGATCTGCTTTCCCGTCCTGGCATCGAAGGCAGCCACGAACCCTCGTATTCCGTATTCGCCGCCCGCCGGCCCGACGATGACCTTGTCCTTCACGACCAGGGGAGCGAGCGTCAGGCTGTAGCCAGCCTCTGGCCGCGCGAGCGCAACATCCCAGACGAGACGTCCGCTCTTCGAGTCGACGGCCACGAGATGGCCATCGATCGTTCCCATGAACAGGGTGTTGCCGAGAATCGCCAGGCCGCGGTTCACGCGGCCGCAGCACAGCCTCGCCAGCTGTGACGGCTGATGGGAGTACACCCAGAAAATTCGTCCGGTCCCTGCGTCGATCGCAACGATATCGTTGGGAGGCTGGACGGTGTACATAACGCCGTCCACGACAAGGGGAGTCGCCTCGAACTTCTCGAGCGAGCGAGCCTGGAAGACCCACTTCAGCTCGAGATCCCGGACGTTCTGCGGCGTGATCTGCGTCAGCGCGCTGTAACGATGGCCTGCGTAAGTCCCGGAGTACGTCAGCCAGTCATGCGGTTCGGCACCGGAGCGCAGCAGCCGATCATAGGACACCTGCGCGTGCACGCCTGCACTCAGGAGGACTACCAGCACCAGAATGCGCTTCATCATGGCCTGCTCGCTCCAGTGCCCTTGAGCGTCACGAGATAGCCGACCAGATCGGCGAGTTCCTGCGCCGTGAGCCGGCCGCGATATGACGTCTTCGGATTGCTCGTGATAATGGTCATCTCTCGAACGTCAGTCTTGTTGAATGCGCGCAACTGCTCTTGCGAGTCCAGGATTAGGAGAGTGAACGTATCGTGATGCAGCAAACGGCCGGTGATCGTTGCGCCATCGCGAGTGACGACGCGCGCCGTTCGGTTCTGCGGTCGCACCTCGGGGGGCGGATCGACCAGCGCCTGTTCGAGCTCGGACACGCGGCGCAGGCGTCCGATTTCAGTAAGGTCTGGACCCAGTCGCGAGCCGTTTCCCTGGACCTGATGACAGGCCAGGCATTGACCACGGCCCTCGAAGAGCGCCTTGCCTCGGGTGGGGTCGCCAGTTGCCGTCGCCTTTGAGCCCGTGGTTGCCATCGACCGGAGGTAGGCCACGATCAGCGACGCCTGCCGGCCGGAGTAGTTACCCGGTGGCATCGCCGTTCCAGGTATGCCGCGACGAATGATGTCGGCAAGTTCAGCGTCCGACGATGCGCGGCGGAACTGCCCGTGGCCGAGATCCACACCGGGCACGGCGTTGCCATCCGGGCCATGACAATTCGTGCAGGCTCCCAGGTACAAGCGCTGTCCGTCTTCTACGTCGGCCGGCGGGACCACGGGTTCTTGGGCGCGAAGTGCGTCATTCCAAGAGATGACGGCGATCAGAACAGCCGCGAGCGGGAGAAGAGAGCGGGCGCGAGAATGGGCGGTTCGATGGAACGCCGTGCGGGGTGCGACGGTCCAGTGCGAGAGTGCGAGAGTCCAGTACGAGGGTCCGAAAGTCCAGACAAACACGCGAGTCAGGAGGTCTACCCTCGGACCGCCGCACCATCGCACTGCACCGTCGCACTTTCGCACACTCGTTCCGTCGCACCGCACGAAAGTGTCATTGAGCAAGAACGCTTCCTCAAACCGACGACAGATCGAGCTTTCCCGTGCTGTCGCCCAGTTTCTCCACCGACACGCCAACTCTGTCCAGCACAGACAACAGCAGATTCGTCATCGGGACGTCCTGACGCGTGATGTGGCGGCCGGAATTGATGCGGCCAGCCCCTTTGCCAAGGATCAGGGTCGGAATGTCGTGGAACGCATGCTGGTTCCCGTCTCCCATCGCTGAACCGTAGACGATCAGCGAAGAATCGAGCAGCGACTGATCGCCATCGTTCGTTTCCTGGAGCTTGTCGAGAAAATATCGGAGCACCTGCATGTGATAGACGTCGATCTGCACCTTCTGCTCGACGAGCTTCTGGTCGTTACGATGATGCGTGATGATGTGGTGCTGCTCCGATTGCCCGAGTTTCCTAAAGACCTGGCCACTCAGCTCGCGCCCCATCATCAGAGAGAAGACGCGGGTCGTATCCGACTTGAAGGCCAGCACCTGGAGATCGAACATCAACTTCGCGTGCTCTTCCCAGTCGGTGGGAATCTCGGAAGGTCGGTCGGGCAGTTCCACGACCGACTCCGCCTGCCCCTCGCTGCGTGAGATACGCTGCTCGATCTCGCGAACCCCGTCGAGATACTCGGTCAGCCTGATCCGGTCCGACGCACCCAAACGCTGCTGCAGGCGAGCGGCATCGTCGGCCACCGAATCCAGGATGCTGGCGTCGGTCCGCTGATCGGCGCGTCGCTGCTCGACACTCCCACCCGATCCGAACAGCCGCTCGAACACGATCCGTGGATGTGATTCCATCGGCACCGGCGTCTTCTCGTCCTTCCAGCAGAAAGTGCTCGTGAAGAGACAGGTGCTGCCATCGCATGCGAAGGCGCTCGGCTGTTCGAGCGCCATCTCCAGGGATGGAACCAGCGTCTGTTTTCCTATCGTTCGGGCCGCGATCTGATCGGCTGTCGGCCCGAGACGCACCTCGGCCCCGACGGTGGTCACTGCCGTGGCGTGAACACCGCTCAACCACACCGCGCCCGCGCGCGGGTGCGGAAAGCTGCCGTCGCCTTTCGATGCCCCTTCTTTGTGGGCCAGGCCGGTAACGACCATCAACCGATCGCGGTGCGGTGTCAGCGGCGCAAGGATGCGGGGGATGTCGAACTGCGTGCCTTCACGCGAGGGTGTCCACTGGTCGTAGATCGTGCCCATCGGGTGATAGATGAAGCCGAGCCGGGGAACGGGCGCCGCCGCCGTCCTGGCAACCGCCGTCATCGCTGGCACCATCGCCTCGAGCAGCGGTAACCCGATTGTTGCTCCCAGTCCACGAAGAAAGGTTCGACGGGGAAGGGCCAGCTTCGCGATGAACATGGATTCTCCTTCGTGTGGCTACGGCGCTGCAGCAACGGTCGCACCAACCACGCTCGGTCGTCGCATCGAAAACGGCACGCTGTTGACGATACCGACGATCAGCGACTCGAACGAGTAGCCGCTCGCAGCTGTATCGCGCATGATCGCTCGAATGAACGGCTCGTCGGAGGCGCCCACACCGCGGCCAACCCCGTACGTCATCAGCTTTGCGATGACGGTTCGGACGAACTCCCGATCGAACGGGGGCTTGGACAGCACCTCACGCAGACCGACGACGCCGTCGACGCGGGTTCCATCGGGGAGCACAGCTGCGTTGTCGATGTCCTCGTGCGATTCGCTGCGGCTCCGCCAATGGCCGATCGCGTCGAAGTTCTCGAGCGCGAAACCAAGGGGATCCATCTGCGCGTGACAGCTGGCGCACGATGGATTGTTGCGGTGTTCCTCCATGCGCGTGCGCATTGAGAACACGCGGCCCTCCGTCGTAGTGTCTTTGAGCGACGGAACGTCGGGCGGCGGAGGTGGCGGCGGCATCGACAGCAGGCTCTCGAGGATGAACTTGCCGCGATTGACCGGTGACGTCCGGTTGGCGTAGGACGTGACCGTGAGGATGCTTCCTTTGCCGAGCAGGCCGCGCCTTGGGCTGTCGGCCGGCAGCGTGACGCGGCGAAACTGAGATCCGTTGACGTTCGCGATGCCGTAATGCTGCGCCAGGCGATCGTTCAGGAACGTGAAGTCCGCCCGTATGAGGTCGAAGACGCTCCGGTTCTCTCGAATCATCGCGCCGAAAAAGAGTTCCGTTTCCGTCGCCATTGCGCGGCGCAACCCTTCGTCGAAGTCCGGGAAGAGTCGATCGTCGGGACGTTTGACTGCCAGGAGGTCGCGAAGATACAGCCACTGGCCGGCGAAGTTTTCGGCGAACGCCTGCGACCGGGCGTCGGCCAGCATCCGGTGAACCTGCGCCCGCAGTGTTTCTGGGCTGGCCAGCTGTCCGCGCGTTGCGAGATCGAGAAGCTCGTCGTCCGGAATGCTGCTCCACAGAAAGAACGACAACCGCGAGGCCAGCTGCAGATCGGTGAGCCGATACGTGTTGGATCCGGCACTCGGGGGATCGAACTCGATGCGGAACAGGAACTCGGGGCTGACGAGCAGCCGTTCGATCGCCTGCCGTATACCGACATCGAACCCAGCTTCGGCGCGGCCTCGTTCGTAGAAGCCCAGGAGCGGCGCAACATCCGCGCGCGTCACCGGACGCCTGAACGCGCGGCGAGCCAGCGCAGAGAGGATTCGTTCTGCGCAGGCCGCGTCGTCGGCACTGGGCGCCTCGGCTCGAGCGGAGCTGCCGCTGCTTGAGCCTGCGGGGTGACAGATGAAGATGCGGCGTCGGCTTGGCGTCTCGCCTATTCCCGTGATCTCGTCCGGACCGCTGATCGTGACCTTCGCCAACGCAGCAGACTCTGTGCCGCGGCCGCGTCGATACGGCACAACCAGAGACTCGAGGGGGGCGTCGGCTCTTGCCAGGAAGGTCGCCCCGATTTCGTGTGGACCCGCCGACACTGGAAGCTGTATCTGCAGCCCGTTGCTCGCGCCACCGCGACGACCCTGCCGCTGTCCCGTACCGGCTGCTCTCTTCTCTTCGGTGAAGAGGTGCACCCGCTCACCGTCGATGGTCAACTCGAGTTCGAACTGTTCGGACGACGTACTTGGGTCGTAAACGCCTCCCCTGGCAACCTCCAGGACGAAGGAGTAGAGGCCATTGACCGGGAAGGTGCGGTGGATGAGAACACCGCCACGAGTGCCGAACGGCAGCTCGTCGAAGTGGCCGTCCTGTGGAAGCTGTCCCGACAACTGATAGGTGTCGATCATCCGCGGGATAGATGCATCCGCGATGGCGAGGCGGCTGATCTTTCGGGCAGCGCCGAGATAGCGCTCGATTAGAGTCGGCGAGACGAAGAGCGCGTCCGCCATGTTGTCGAAACCCTCGCCGATATCGTCGGGGGGCAACAACAACGAGATGTCCATCTCTTTCGGTAAGTCGTCGAGCGCCAGCAGATCCCGGACCACGTTCTTGTACTCGGTCCGGTTGAGCCGACGTACCGCTGGCGTGCGTCCAGGATCCGGCGACACTCTCGATGCGTCATCGAGAGCGGTCTCGATCGCGGCTACGAACGAGGCGGCGGCGGGGCCGTCGGGCTGACGCGCCGCTTGTGGCGGCATCGTTTTCGTCCGCACCTTCCGGAGCACCGTCTCCCACACTGCGGCGTGATCGCTCGGTTTCGATGGATCAAGGACGTCGAGCGTGAGATCCGCCGTCTTGAGCCGCTGGTTGTGGCACGTGACGCAGTAAGTATCGAGAAATACGCGGGGCGATGACTGGGCTGATGTCGGACGCTGCGCAACCGACACGGGTTCCCGCGGAGCCTCTGCCTCGATGGCGGGGGCGATCACAGACAGCCAGATTAGTCCGCCCGCGATCGATAGCGCCCGTCCTCTACCCATGCCTTGCCGCTACCTGCCTGACGAAGAAGCCGTCACTTTGAGATCCACGGGAACGTCGTCAGTGCGAATGCCGCGCTCTTCGGCGAGCTGGCGAATGTACGCGGCGGTCTCCGGCCAACTGCGCTCGACGTTCGACGCGAACACGTGATTGGCGACCATGTACGGAGTCCACCCCAGCGCCGTTCGAGCATCAAGCCGGGCACCGTGATCGACCAGGTACTTCACGACCGTGTTGACACCACGAAGAGCAGCCCCGTGCAACGGTGTCGCCCCTCCCCATCTCATGTCTCCATATGCGACGGCCGGGAGCTCGTCAGGGAAGAGATATCGCGACCGGATATCGCCGCGGTCGTCGTGCAAGGCCACTGCACCGTACGTCGTCGCCTCATTCACGTTGGCGCCGAGCTCCACACACAGCTTGACGGCCTCCAGCGTGTCGGCCTCAGGCGTTCCGTTCTGCGGCGCCGGACTCTCCGCATCCCAGAACCCCAAACCCGCTGCCGCCATCAGTGGCGTCACATTCTGGACCGCGGGGATCTTGGGGTCGGCGCCGTGCTCGAGCAGGAGACGCATCAGGGGGACGTCGCTGCTCTTGGCGGCGAGCCAGAACGGCGTGGCACCGATGTGACTGAGCCACGAACGGCCCATGCGGACCGTGGGTGGAAGGCGGGCTTGCCCTCCGACGTGATCGAACGGGATCTCCGTCCACCCGATCCGTGCGTTCGGATTGGCGCCTTTGTCGAGCAGCGCGCGCGCCAGTTCGAGCGTATCCGGATTCCCAAAGGGGACGAGTACCGCGCCGCTATCCAGCGGGAGACCCGGCTTGCGCAACCAGGCGAGGACGTGCAGCGCAGACCCGCGTGGATCCGGAGCATTCGGATCCGCACCGTGGTTGACCATCCACGTTGCCAATGTGAAGTGGCCATTCAGCATCGCGAGGACCAGCGCCGATGTACGCACCGCGCCCGTGTCGTTCGGACCGAAGGCCGGTGGCCGCTTCGAGGCAAAACCGATCGTGATCTGCTCATTGGGATCGCCAGCCGGCGCGCTGTCGTTGATATCGCCGCCCGCGGCGAGCAGCACTTGAACGGTTTCAAGGCTCCCGGCCCGAACGGCGATGAGCAGGGCGCTGTAGTCGCCGCGCGAGCGATCCGCCGCGTTTGCACCAGCCTCGATGAGCAGGGAAGCCACTCCAGCCTGTTTCGCTTCCGCCGCCCACATCAGCGCGGTGGTGCCGCGCCGGTTTTCCCGGGCGTTGACGTTCGCACCGCCAGCCAGCAAATACTTCACCCCGGCTGGGGTGCCGCTGCGTGCGGCTGTCATGAGCAGCGTCTCGCCGTCCGCCGAGACGGCCTTCGCGCTGGCGCCAGCATCGAGCAGACGCTTGATCATCTCGCCGTTGCCATTTGCGGCGGCGAGCGCGAGCGGCGTGACACCGTAACGATTGGGACGATCCGGGTGCGCGCCTGCCCGGAGCAGGAGATCCGCGATATCAGCGGCGTCGCGACGAACTGCCCAGTGTAGAGGCGTAGTTCCGTCAACGCCGGCAGCGTTGACGTCCGCGCCGGACTTCAGCAGCGTCCGGACCGCGGCGACGTCCGAAGCTTTGACTGCCTCCTGGAGCGGAGACGCGCCCCGCGCCTCCGCACGACAGACGCATACGAGGAGCAGGACGCAGACACATGACCTTCGGCCCATCCCCATGCCGTCAGTATCTCACTGTGAGCCCGATGCGGATAAGCCGCGCCGGGAGGATGGCTGTTACGCGATCGAGATTCGGGCCGTACGCGTTGGTCTGCATGGTCACCGGGTTGGCGTTCAGCGCGTTGAAGATACTGAGTTCTGGTCGAAATTCCAGACCAGACGAACGGATGGTCTTCGAGAAGCTCACATCCAGTTGATTGACTGTGTCGAGAAACAACGTGTTCGGCTGGTTCAGCCGCACGGTGACCGACGGCTGCGTGAGCGTCGGCAGGACGGCCCTCGTCACCAGGTAGGTCAACTGGCGTGCAGCGCCCGGCACGCTCTGAAACACACCGCTTCCGCGAATCCCCCATGGCAGCTCGTAGGTACCTGACACGCGGAAGAGAGTTCGGAACGGGACGTCGTACGTGGTCTGGTCGCAGTACAGGAGATTGTTCGGATCCTGGACGTCACACGTGGCGGAGATCGTCCGCCCGGTGGACGTGCCGCCATTCAGAGAGGCGCGTCGCCACCTCAACGCCGCTGTCACGTCGATACCCTGGTAATACATACGATTGTTCGGAGAGTTGTCGTCGAGAAGATCGACAAGACCCAGTGCGGAAGGCCTCAGGTTGTACACAGGGATGGTCTCACCGGCAACCATCGGGTTGGGTACCGAGGTCAGCGTGTAGGCTGAGATCGGTGCCAGGAGGTTCTCCGTCCAGATGATCTCCTTGAAGTCGCGACGGTTGTAGCTCACCGACAGGCTGACGCCCCGAGCCACCTCATGCTGGACCGCGAGGTCGTAGACCCATTGATACGGCCGGCTGATGTCAGGCGACGGATTCTGGTTCTGCCGGATGCCGAAGTTCACGTTGCTTGTGGGTCCGATCTCGTTCTCCTGGGCGATGTCGTCACGGTTCAGATCGTTCCAGGTCCGCGTATCGGTAGAGATCACCACCGGATTGTAAGTTGCCGCGAAGCCAGTGCCCTGCGACTGCACGTACGATCCGATGTTGCCCTTGAGGGCTGTCTTGCCGGTGCCAAAGAGGTCGTACGAGACGCCAAGCCTTGGCGACACGTTCACCCAGCTTGCGATGTCAGGAATCGCCGCGAACTCGCGCGCCGGGACAAAGCGCCCGGCCGGCACCGACTGCGCCGGAATCGAGCTGTTGAAGTAATCCACTCGTAGCCCCGGCGAGATCGTGATTCGCCGTTTGGTCCATGTGTCCTGCACGAACAGGCCGAGGTCGGCGTCGACATTGTTCCGGCTGCCGGTCGGCGTGTTGTAGATCAGCACCTGCGTGGGCACGCCGTTCCGATACTGCTGCGTCAGATCCGCATTGATGTCCTGACGTTTATCCTGCTGCCAACCGAACCGCTGCTGCACGCCCACCTTCATGTTGTGCGAGCCCGTCACGTACGACAACGACGACTGGATGTAGTGGCTCATCGTCGGCATCCGCTGCGGGCCGGTCTGGACGCCTGTGCCCGTCACGGCTGCAACGGTGTTGAGACCGAGCGTCAAGTCCTGGTGCGGAATGCTGCCGTAGCCCGTTCCCGCGGGACACGCGTTGAATGCACTGTGGCATGTGCCAACGAGCACTTCGGGAACGAACTCGTACTTGGCGTTGTTGAACGTCTGGTTGTAACCAACATCGAGCAACAGGTGACTCGATGGCGTCCACGTCCACTTCGCTTGCGCGATGTGCTGAGCAGGCTGGCTCTGTTTCAAGCTCGCTTCCGGCGAGATCGTTGCAGACAGGTTGGCGTGACCGCGCAGCTTCTCCGACCAGGTGAAGAGCGCAGTCACCTTGTTGTTCGGCGTGATCTGCCCGGTAAGACGGACCGGAAACGCGCTGATGCTGTTGTCGTCCCGGGCCTGCGTGCCGTCGGCGTTGAACGCGCCGCCCACGTAGTTGTTGTACGCCCAGTTCCTTCCCGAGATGAAGAACCAGAGACGGTCCTTGATCAGAGGTCCCGCAACCGTGTAGTTGATGTCGTATTGCTTGTAGAGCTCCGGAGCCGTCGTCAGGCCGCGGGCGATCAGCTCGTCATCCAGGTTCTGGCTTGCCAGATCGCTGTTCGAGAAATTCGTCAGAAATTCAGCCGACAGCATGTTGCCGCCCGTTCGTGGAACCCGGTTGACGAGAACCCCCGAAAGCTGGTTCTCGGCGCTGCCCGCACTGATCTGAACGGCGATCTCCTGCGTCTGGGCTTCGTTGTCGTAGACGCACGAGCACTGGCCGCCGGCAAACATCGCATCAGCCACCATGCCGTCGATGAGCGTACGCGAATCCACGTTCAAGGAGCCGTGCACCGCGAGGCTGCCGCCCTGCCACATCGCTGTCGAGCCTCCAACGTCGAACTGCCCCGTCGAGACAGCGGGAACGGTTCCGGCCATGGTGACGAAGCTTCGTCCTGTCGGGAGTGCCTCGAGCATCTCGCTGTTGACGACGTCTCGACGCTGACTCGACTGCACGTCGACGATCGGACTCTCGCCCGTTACGGTGATGGCCTGCTCGACGCCGCCAACCGTCATGTCCACGTTGACCGGGGCCACGAAGTTGGACTCGAGCACGATGCCGTCTCTGATGACGGTCGTGAACCCCTGGAGCGTGAAGGTGATCCGGTACGTGCCGGGCCGCAGATCGACGACCCGGTATTGACCGGCTTCGTCACTGACTGCCGATCGAGACTTTTCGATCAAGGCCGGACTGCTGGCCTCGACGGTGACGCCCGGTAGTACAGCACCGGTGGAATCCCTCACCACGCCGGCGATCGCACTCTGGCCGCTCTGGGCCGACGTGACGGAGGGCGCTGCAACAACGAACACGACGAGCATCAGGCGCGCGAAGTGTCTGGACATTCGCCTCTCTTCTCCTGCGGACGAGTCAGGTAGCGAAAATTGTCGTGGAGTCTACCTCGATCGTCGAATGTTCGGCATTACCGATACTAGTGAGACCGGACAGGGCGGGTTCCGACGTGCACAAAACGCGAGCGAGTCGCCGCATTGACCCGTAGATATCGACGATTTCATCGGCCTCACCAGAAATGGTCATGCTGCCCCTCCGTTGATTGGATAGACTCCGCGCAATCTTTAGAAAACCAGTCCGGCACGCGCATCGGTTCCGATGTGTGTACCTGAATGCTTTCACCGCGTCGGAGGAACATGCGCACCAGGTTGTTTTTTCTTGCTGCGGCTGTTCTTGCCGCTGTTCCGAACCTCGCGCGCGCGCAGGCCGCTATCACTGGTACGGTCAGAGATACATCGGGCGCCATCCTGCCGGGCGTCACCGTCGATGCCACGAGCCCCGCGCTGATAGAGAAGATCAGATCCGCGGTGACCGACGGAACCGGCCAGTACCGCATCGTCGACCTTCGTCCTGGCACCTACTCGTTGAGTTTCTCACTGCCGGGGTTCACCTCCGTCAAACGCGACAGCATCGAATTGACCGGCACGTTCACCGCGACGATCAACGCCGAACTGCAAGTAGGTGCGGTCACCGAGACAGTCACGGTGGCAGGAGAGTCGCCGGTCGTCGACGTGAACAGCACCAAACGGCAGACCACGCTGACGAGTGAACTGCTGACGTCTGCACCGACCGCCCGATCATGGGCGGCCCTCACGGCTCAGATCCCAACGATGACGACGACCGGCGGCAACAATCAGGACATTCAGGTGACGCCGCAGATGATCGTGTTTGGCGGCGCCGGCGGCCGCAACGGCGAAGGGCGTCTCACGATCGACGGAATCAGCATTGGCTCGACGATTGGTGGCGGTGGGTCGACAGCCTTTATTTTCGACATTTCGAATGCTGAGGAAGTCGTCACGACCAATTCCGGGGGGCTGGGCGAGAGCGAGGTCAACGGCCCGTCGCTGAACGTCGTTCCGCGAACCGGTGGCAACACCTTCAATGGGTCCGCCTACCTGTCGGGCGTGCCGCCGGCGTGGGTCGGCAGCAATTACTCCGACGAACTCCGGGACGCGGGACTGCGGACACCAGGGTCGCTCATCAAACAATGGGACTTCGACACCGGGTTCGGCGGACCAATCTTGCGAGACGCTCTTTGGTACTTCATCACTGCGCGTGACGAAGGGCAACATCGGACGATTCCTGGCATTTTTCCGAACTTGAACGCGGGAGATCCGACAAAGTTTCTATACGTACCCGACACGTCGAAAGAAGTTCGAGGTGCTGAAAGCTGGCAGGTGGCGAGTGCTCGTCTCACGTGGCAGGCCACGCCGCGAAACAAGTTCAACTTCGCCTGGTACGAGCAGGTTCCTTGCAACGGGGCGGCCTTCACAGGCGCCGATGGCTGCCGCACCCAGCCGGATGAAGGAGCGGTGATCGGCTCGCTGGGCGTGGGTGGATTGTCGGCGACAACTTCACCCGAGCTGGCAGGCTATCTCAACACCATTGGCGGACGCTCGCAGCAGTTTACCTGGGCGTCTCCAATTACAAACTCCGTGCTTGCCGACTTCCGCTTCGGCAACATGCTCGCGCGCTGGGGGCCGTACGACATGCCCGGAAACCCGACACGCGATCTGGCACGCGTGACCGAGCAGTGTGCAGCGGGCTGTGCCTCAAACGGTGGCATCGCCGGTCTGAACTATCGTTCAGCGAACTGGCAGAGCAACTGGGCGGGGGTGCACAACTGGCGCGCATCTCTCTCGCACGTCACGGGCGCCCACAACCGCAAGTTCGGTTACATCGGAACGCTCTTCATCGACGACCGGAAGACCTTCGGTAACAGCTTCAACCTAACGTACCGCGTAAACAACGGCCTTCCGAATGGTGTGACCCAGTCGGCGCTGCCGATGGAACTCCATCAGCGAACCCGCTACAACGCCTTCTACGCCCAGGAACAGTGGACGCTCTCACGCACGACGCTGCAGGGCGCGATTCGGTACGATCGGTCCTGGAGCTACTTCCCGGAGCAGACGCTTCCACCCTCCAATTATCTGCCGTTCACGGTGAGCTATCCACGAACTGAAGGTGTCAGGGGCTACAACAACATCTCGCCGCGCTTTGGTGTCGCTTACGATCTCTTCGGCAACGCCAAGACCGCTCTCAAGTTCAACATAGGGAAATATCTTGAGGCCTCGAGCAACGGGGTGGGGTTCTACTCGACGACCAATCCGATCAACCGATTGACGACCACGTCCGGCATTCGGACCTGGAACGATCTCAATGGCAACTTCTTCCCCGATTGCGATCTGTTGAACATGTCGCCGAATCGGGAATGCGGTCAGGGGAATACCAGTTTCGGCAAGGAAGTGTTCACGACTAACGTCGATTCAGCGGCTCTGGGGGGATGGGGCGTCCGGCCGAGCGATTGGGGTATCACTGCGTCCGTCCAGCACGAACTGTTCCCGAGAGCGTCGGTGGAAGTCGGCTACACGCGTCGTTGGCTCCAGCACTTCGTCGTGACCGACAACCTCATTGTGACCGCCAATGATTTTGGAACGTTCGGCGTGACCGCACCGCAGGATAACCGTCTGCCAGACGGCGGTGGCTATAGCGTATCCGGTCTCTACGACGTGAATCTCGCGTTTGGCGGTCAGTTCAACAACCTACTCACATTCAATGATCTTCTTAGCGAGAATCCCAGGCAGTACCAGCACTACGACGGAATCACGCTCGACTTCAGCGCCCGGCCGCGCAACGGGCTGTTGTTCCAAGGTGGGATCAACACCGGAAAGACGGTGACCGACAATTGTGAAGTGAGGACGCTGCTACCAGAAGTCGCTCCACTCAATCCGTACTGCCACAACGAACCCGGCTTCATCACGCGCTGGACCGGGTTGATGTCCTACACGATTCCAAGGATCGACGTCAGCGTGAGCGGAACCATCAGGAGCGATCAGGGAGCTCCGTTGCAGGCAAACTGGAATGCGCCCCTTTCGGCGATCGTTCCATCGCTCGGACGCCCGCTGTCCGCGAACCAGCAGTTCGCAACCGTCAATCTCATTACCCCCGGCGACGTCTGGGGCGACCGCGTTAACGAGGTCGACTTCCGTGTCGGTAAGATTATGCGGATCGGACGAGCGCGAACGAATATCGGTGTGGATCTGTTCAACGTGTTCAACTCCGACGCGGTCCTGACATACAACCAAGTGTTCGTTCCTAACGGTCCGTGGCTGGCGCCACTGTCGGTGCTCACGCCCAGATTCGTCAAGATCTCCGCGCAAATCAGCTTTTGAGAGAACGTGCGGTGGGATGGGCACGCACCAACAGACAGCTCTCCGTGTTCGGTCCACACGTGAGCGTGAAGGGCGCAGGACGTGGCCTTTCAGCGATTTGGCTGCTCCGACTTCGCCCCGGTCAGCATGTTTCGAATCGAGTAGTTGCCCTCGTGGCAGGCGTACTCGAAGATGGGGCCGCCCCTTGTCATCGGCATCGAAGCGGTCCACGGCCTGGTGAAGATGTGTGGATCGTCGACTGTGAACTGATAGTCGATTGCATCCGGCGCGACTCTCGTGAACCGCTCGATGAGCCGCATCGTGTCACCCGAACCCCTGAATGGATTCATGTTGGTGAAATTGGTCGTCTCCACGACGAGCGTCTCGCCCTCCCATCGTCCGCGCGACTCGCCCATCCACTGCCGGATGGCGGGAGAGAGAGGGGGCCGGCCGTCGAGCGGCACAATGCGCGATTCGTGGATCAACTCCTGCGAGATGACCACGTAGCCAGGCGCCTGGAAGATCTGGTGGCTGCTGCTGTAGAAGCTGCCGACCTTGATGACACCGCGCGTGATGCAACGGGTCCACGCAGGGTATTCCTCCCATGGGTTCTCGGACGCGCGTGCGCGACCGGCGCCTTCCCGTAGCGCGATGCGCTCGCGGCCTTCAGCCGTGAGCGCGGGGAGGCGGCCGTCGGTCGGGTCGACAATGAGCGACGTGCGCGTCAGCGCTTTCCCGGGATCCCGCCAGAAAGCGTTATAGGTTCCAGGATCGCCCGGTGCCGGCGGACGATCGGCGTTGAGGCGTGCCGCTTCCTCTCGTTCTTCGGCCTCCTCCGGAGTCAGCGTCGAAGAGTCCCGGAGTGCGCCCGGACGTTCGAGCGGCGTTGATGTCTGGTTCGACCACAGTCCCTCGAGGTCGGGATCGCCCCAGGGGGTGCGTGGCGCAACGTATTTCTGGGCTTCGCCGGGCAGTACGCTGAGACAAAGCGCGGCAACCACTATTGCGACGAAGCGTCGGTTCACCGAAGATGAATTGCTCAGGTTGCCCCCTCCGTTCGTCTCGAAGCGGTCAAGGTATCACCGCTTGAAAGACCGATCGCTCACGTGGATTTCAGGAAGCCGATCAGCTGCTCGCTCACAATCTCTGGCTGTTCCTCCTGCGGCCAGTGGCCGGCACGATCCACCAGCTGTACTCCTTTGAACTTCGTATACCCGGTCTTCCCTGCTCCCTCGGCGCCGCCCGCGATCCGGTTGGCGCCCCAGTCCTGTTTGCCCGCGATGAACTGCGCGGGGACGTCGATCGTCCGCCCCGAGAATGTGAGTTGCTCGGCGATGTTTGCGGCAAATGCAGTGCGGCGATGCCGGTAATTGTGCAGGGCGCCGGTCCACCCCGAGGCGTCGTATTCCTGTCCGTAGACATCGCACTCCGCCTGCGTGAACCACTTGCAGTTGACGATGTACTCCTTCGACGGCATGAACGCGACCATCGTGGCCGGCATGCCTCGATCCCTTCGCATCACGTAGTACTCCGGCATCCGCGCATTCTCTGCCGCGGCTTCTTTCGCGGTCGGCATCGGCCGCAACGGCGTCAGGTTCTGGTTGCCGGGAAACTCGCCACCCTTCATGTAATAGAACGCGCGGAAAAAATCGCTCATGCTCTGCGGCATGTGCTTCATGTCCTCGTCGGCCTGCTTGCTGGCCCAGTACTCCTGATAGTCGCGGCGCGGCGGATTGAGCTTCGCGAACTCCGCGTCGAGTTCCGCAGCGGTGTAAGCAGGTTTTCGTTCCGTGCCCGCGAATGGGAACGATGGCGGTGCCCCGCCCGCCGACGAAACCGTCGTCAGGCGGGCAAACATATCGGGACGAACGATGGCCGCATACGTGGCAATGAGCTGACCTTGATCGTGCCCGACGATGAGCTCCGCTTTGCGGTAGCCGAGCGCATTCACGAGTGCAACCTGGTCGCGCACCATATTGAGCGTCAGGAACGGCGTGGGATCCGCGTCAAAGGATTTGTCCCAGCCGACCGTGCGCCCATATCCGCGGCAGTCCGGCGCGACCACGTAGTAGCCCGCGTCTGCGAACGCCGGCATCACTTTGCGCCAGCTGTAGCCCAGGTTTGGAAACCCATGGAGCAGGACGACGAGAGGCCGCCCCTGCGTCCCCGCCTCGAGCATGTTGACGGTGAGGCCATTGACGTTCGGCACGAGCCGTGGTTTGACGCCCGCGGGCAGCGTGTTGTTGCCGTACGGCGGCAGCTTGTCGTAGGGAGCGATTGTCGTGATCTGTGCCGAGGCAGCGGATGCGATCGCCACGCCTCCTAGCGCAGAAGCGCCCGCGAGAAATTCACGTCTCGAGAGTCCAGGCGTCGCCGTGCCTTTCATATTGCCTCCTCGCGCTTTCTCACATGGCGAAGGTTATGCGGCACAGTCTAGCGCGGAATTTTCGTGTGGGATCGCGCTCGTGTAGACTCCCGGCGAGATGCGGTTCGCATTGAGACAGTCATTGCTTGTCGCCGGTGTTCTGGGAGTCATTGTGGCCACCGCAACTGCCGCGCTCGGGGCCGCCCAGGCCGATCGCATTCGTGACCGGCGCGGTTGATGCCCTTATGAACATCGTGACTGGATGGCTGCGGCAGCCGCAGCGTGTGTGGCTTCGCAGGGCGATCTTCCAGATTCATTTGTGGACGGGCCTGGCGATTGGATTGTATGTCGTCGTTCTGAGCCTCTCCGGCAGCGTGCTTGTCTATCGCGCCGAGATCAGTCAGTTCGTGGCCTCGCCGCGAGCGACACTGAACCAAAAGGCGACGCCCATGACCGTTGAGCAACTCCGCGCGGTCGCGGAGCGTGCCCACCCGGGATGGACCGTCACCGAGGTCCACGAGGGACGCTACCAGGCACCCGCCGGCGGCGGGCGAGGCGGCGTAAGGCGACCACCGGATCCCACGGCATCGATTGCCCTCGAGCGCGACGGCCAGAAGAAGGAACGGCTCTTCGACCCGTATACGGGCGCTGATCTGGGCGACTACATCACGCGTGGGGAGTTGTGGCTCTTGTGGCTCGTCCGCCTTCACGACGACTTGCTGCTCCAACGCCCAGACGGGCCCTGGTGGAACGGGCTGCTGAGCCTGGTCTTCACACTCATTGTGTTCACCGGGGCCATCGTGTGGTGGCCCGGCGTCTCTCGATGGAAACGGAGTCTTGGGATAAAGGTCACTGCCGGATGGCGACGGGTCAACTGGGACTTGCACAGTGCGCTCGGCTTCTGGCTGTTCTTATTCCTGTTGATGTGGGGAATCTCCGGTTGGTATCTGGGGATGCCAGAACCACTCACGAATCTGATGGAGCGCCTGTCGGATCCAGACGGGCCTTACGGCGAGCGTCCTGGTGATATTGCGCTCCAGTGGCTGCCACGTTTGCACTTCGGCCGCTGGCGGAATCCGGGTTGGGGAACGTGGTTGCAGGCGCTGTGGGCCGTCGTCGGACTGGTGCCTGCCATCATGTTCGTCACCGGCTTGATCATGTGGTGGAACAGGGTCGTGCGAAAGCGCCGTTCCGCGGCCGAGGCGATCTCCGAGTTGGTGTGACGTGCCGCGTCCGGCGAGACTGCGGACTATTTCCCGATCCGTGCGAAAAGCACCGCGCAGGCGCTTCGATACGACGAAACAGTCGTCGCGATCGTCGCGCAATTTGGATATGACTCCGGGGCACGGCAGTTGCTCGAGCAATCATCGAGACAAGCAGAATTCCTGAAGAAGGGGGTGCCCCATGTTGACGAACACAGAACTGATCCGAGTCGAGCCGAGGGCATTCGTCCGCAGAATGTTCCGCGACTTCGATCGATTCTTCGAGAGGGAATGGGCACCGTTTGCAGCTCCTGCAAATGTATTCGGCGAGTTCGCATGGATTCCGGTGCTCGAGGTCGTGGAAAAAGAAGGGCGCTTGATTGCGCGCTTCGAGCTTCCGGGCGTGAAGAAGGAAGAAGTTACGGTAACTGTCGATGAGGAGGGTCTGACCGTTACGGGCGAACGCAAACGCGAGGAGGAGAAGAAGAATCACGACTGGTACAGGACCGAACGGACGTATGGAAAGTTTGTGCGCACGATACCGCTGCCGATAGGAGTCAATACCGCCGAGATCAAGGCGACCTTTGAAAACGGAGTGCTCGAGCTCGTTGTTCCGCTGCCACCGGCGGCTGTCGCCACAACGCCACGGCGAGTCGAGATTGCGGAAGGTGAACCACGAAAAGCAAAGACGGCCGCTTAATCTCACTTCGTGATGTGGCCCCGCGAGGGGCCACATCGCCGGCGCTTGACAGCTCTCCAAGCGATTACGTCAGATCACATCTGCCATGCGCGACACATCCCTGGAGACGCCGCGATCAGCTACACGCGTGGCCGCCACGAAGCCATCGTCGGCGCGCGCGTTGGTGCTCGCGACGATTTCTTTCACGCTGTGCTTCGCCGCGTGGGGATTGATCGGCGGACTAGCATCCATCTTCACCGGTCTCTATGAACTGACAGCGTCTCAAACCGCGCTATTGGTCGCGGTGCCCGTATTGCTCGGCTCGGTTGCGCGTCTGCCGATGGGCATGCTCACGGATCAGTTCGGTGGGCGTGTTGTCTTTACTGCGCTCCTTGCTTTTTCATCGATCGCCGCATTTGTCGTTCCCATGACGAGCAGCTACAGCTCGCTGCTCGTGGCGGCGTTCCTGATCGGCATGGCAGGGTCATCGTTTGCCGTCGGCGCCGCGTTTGTCTCGCGATGGACGCCTGCCGCGAAACAAGGCACCGCGCTCGGCGTCTACGGGCTTGGCACGATGGGGCAGTCGCTGGCTGTGTTCGCGGGCCCCGTCGTTGCGTCGCGCCTGGGGTGGGAAGCTGTCTTTCGCGGGACGGGGGCACTGCTTCTCGCGTGGGCATTCGTCTACGTCGCTCTTGCGAAGAACCCCGTCCAGGCCGTTCGCCGTGCTTCAGTAGCCGAGATGATGGCCGTCCTGCGGCGCGCGCCGAAGGCGTGGCTGCTCGGCGCCTTTTATTTCCTGACGTTCGGCGGATTCGTCGCCTTCTCGATCTATCTCCCGACGCTCCTGCGCGCCGAGTTCAATCTCGCTCCAGCTGATGCCGGCTTTCGGGCCGCCGGCTTCGTCATCGCAGCGACGCTGATGCGACCGGTGGGAGGGTGGCTGGCCGATCGCATCGGCGGCGCTCAGGTTCTGTCGTGGGTATTCGGCGGCGTCACGCTCTTCTCGCTGCTCCTCACGTGGCCGACGATGGTGCCATTCACAGTTGGCGCTCTCTCGTGCGCGCTGCTGCTCGGCCTGGGGAACGGCGCCGTCTTCAAGCTGGTGCCGGAACACTTTCCGAAAGACACAGGGACGGTGACGGGACTGGTCGGGGCACTCGGAGGCCTCGGGGGCTTCTTTCCGCCGCTGCTGCTCGGCGCGTTCCGCGATCGTCTCGGCGTCATCTGGCCCGGCTTCATTCTGCTAGCAGCCCTGGCGTTCGCGCTGCGCGTGGCGAATGAGCGCGTCTTTCGTCCGCGCGATGTCGAATGGACGCGCGCGTTGCCGATGCCGGCACGCCAGGCGCTGGAGCGGGTTCGCGCCGGAGCGTGGGCAGTTCTCATCATGGCCAGTCTTGCGGCCGCCATCGTGGTCGGCTCACGCCATCTGCAGAACTTCGACGCGGCACTCGTCGGCTACACCTTCGCGACGCTCTTCGCCGCGTTCGGCATCAGCTACCGCTACGCGATGTGGCTGCACCGTCCTCCCACGCGGATGTACTGGCGTCGCGGCTGGCAGGCGTTCTTCTCCCGTCGATCGGTGGGTCGCAACACGCTGAGCCTGGGTCGCCGCGCGTTCGTGGATTTCGCGGCGAATGCCTACATCTTCAAGCGCGGGCGGCTGCGTGGCCTGGCCCATTGGCTGATCATGTGGGGTTGCGTGCTCGCGGCGGCGATCACGTTTCCACTGGTGTGGGGGTGGATCCACTTTGAGACGGTTCCCGGCGACCTCCACACTTACCGCACGTTTGTCTTTGGTATCGCGACCCAGGACTTCCCAGTCGATTCCATCGTCGCATTCGTGATCTTTCATGGCCTCGTCTGGTCGTCGTTTCTGGTAATCGCGGGTGTGATGCTCGCATTCAGGCGACGGATGATCGATCACGCTGCGGTGACGGTGCAGCAGTTCGGGCAGGACATCCTGCCACTGCTGCTGCTTTTCGCGATCAGCGTGACCGGGCTGATGCTGACGGCGAGCTATACGTGGATGCGCGGCTACGCGTATGACTTTCTCGCCATCCTGCATGCGGCCACCGTGATCGTCACGCTGCTGTGGCTGCCGTTTGGCAAGCTGTTCCACGTGTTCCAGCGCCCGGCACAGCTCGGAGTTGCCTTCTACAAGGATGCTGGCGCGCACGATCGGCAGGCGCTGTGTCGTCGATGCGGCCGGCCGTATGCGTCGGCAGCGATGGTCCGCGATCTCACGGTGGTCGAGCAGGAACTCGGATTTCAGTACGAGCTTCCGAACGGCGGCCACTATCAAGACATCTGTCCCGCATGCCGGCGGGCGCTCTTCGGGCTCGCGCAAGGCGCATTGTGGCGTCAGTACCTAAACACCGAGCGCTTCAGCGAGGCACGTGGCAAGCAGGAGGCAGGATAGGCGGCATGGCGGAAGTTCCCGTCGATCCGATTCGCATCATCGAACGCTTCGGTCCGCATCTGTCGTGGATGACGGGTGCGCGCCTCTCGACCTCCGTCGACCCCGATCGCCTGGTGAAGACCCACTGCTGTTTCTGCGGTCAGCAGTGCGGCATCCAGCTCAAGGTGCGAGGCAACGAGGTCATCGGCTTCGAGCCCTGGGAGGAGTTCCCATTCAATCGCGGCATGCTGTGCCCGAAAGGTGTGAAGCGATATCTTCAGGGTTCGCACACGGATCGACTGACCAGCGCGCTCCAGCGCGACCGGTCGTCGCCGTCGGGCTTCAGTTCACTCCCGTATGCCGATGCGATCGCTCGCGTCGCCAGCGAGATCGCGCGCATTCAGCAAGCTCATGGAGCAGGTGCCATCGCGGTGCTGAGCGGCGCGAGCCTGACGACGGAGAAGGCATATCTGATGGGGAAGTTCGCGCGCGTCTGTCTAAAGACGCCATTCATCGACTACAACGGTCGCCTGTGCATGGTCAGTGCCGGCGCGGCGAATAAGAAGGCCTTCGGCATCGATCGCACGACCAATCCATGGTCGGACATGGTCGGCAGCGACGTGATCTGGGTTGCCGGCTCGAATGTCGCCGAGTGCTCGCCGATCACGACGAACTACATCTGGCAGGCGCGCGAGCAGGGTGCCAAGGTCATCGTTCAGGATCCGCGTATTACACCCGTTGCCCGGACATGCGATCTCTACCTGCCGGTGAAGCCGGGCCGTGACGCGGCGCTCTTTGCCGGCGTGCTCCAGATCATGATCGAGCGGGACTGGCTCGATCACGAGTTCATCCGGGACTACACGTCTGGTTTCGACCAGGTCGCGGAGTATTGTCGCGAATGGACACTCTCCCGGACCGCCGACGTGACGGGAGTTCCACAGCCCGCGATCGCGCAGGCGGCGGAATGGTGGGGGACTGCGAAGACCAGCTTCCTCTTTCACGCGCGCGGGATCGAGCATCATTCAAATGGGGTCCAGAACTCCCTCGCCACCATCAATCTCGTCCTGGCCTCGGGACGGATCGGCAAGCCGAAGAGCGGCTACGGCACGATCGTTGGCCAGGCCAACGGACAGGGCGGCCGCGAGCATGGGCAGAAATGTGATCAGTTGCCGGGCTGGCGCGATATCACCAACCCGGAGCATCGACGCTACATCGCGGGGGTGTGGGGCATCGACGAGCAAGAGCTTCCGGGCCCGGGCGTCGACGCGTATGAGCTCTTTCGCAAGATCGATCGAGGAGAGATCAAAGGACTCCTCTCGATCTGCTTCAACCCGAAAGTGTCGCTGCCCGACAATGGCTTCGTCACGCGTTGTCTCGATAAGCTCGAGTTCTACGCCGCGATCGACTTCTTCTTGAACGACACGGCATGGCACGACGACGTCGTGCTGCCTGGCAGTCTGCAGGAGGAAGACGAAGGCACGGTGACCCAGGTTGAAGGACGCATCATCAAGATCAACAAGGCCGTCGACTGTCCGGGTGAGGCGCGGCAGGACTGGCGCATCATCCAGGACATTGCGCAGGCGCTCGGCCGGCCGACCGGTTTCACCTTCACCGAGCCGCGCGAAATCTTCGACGAGCTTCGGATCGCCAGCAAAGGCGGTGTCGCCGACTATTCAGGTGTCACCTACGAGAAAGTCACGCAACAACTCGGTGTGTTCTGGCCCTGCTATAGCGAGGATCCGAAGACCGGCCAGCCGACCGAGCACCAGGGCACGCCGCGGCTCTTCGAGCGCGGCAGCTACAACCCGGTGGCGAAAGGCAACGGCCCCTTCTATTTCCCCGATGGCCGTGCGCGGTTCAACGTCGCCGACTATCGCGCGCCGGTCGACGATGCGAGCGAGGACTATCCGATTTACCTGACCACAGGGCGCGTCGTAAGCCAGTTCCTGTCCGGGACGCAAACACGACGAATCGGTCCGCTCGTCCGTCAGTATGCGGAGCCGCGCATCGAGATGCATCCGCGCCTCGCTGCGAAGCTCGGTATAGCGGACGGCGAGTGGGCGACGGCTGAGACTCGTCGCGGCACGATCACCCTCCGTGCGCAGGTCGTGACGACCATCCGGCCCGACACGATCTTCATCCCGTATCACTGGCCTGGCCGTAAGAGCGCGAACCAGCTGACGGTGGCCGCGCAGGATCCGATTAGCAAGAGTCCTCAGTACAAAGTGTGCGGGTGCCGGGTGCGAAAGGCTGAAGGGGCACCGCCGTACGCAGCGATTCTCGAGCCGCAGCAATAGGACGACTGCCGTATGGCCAAGCCGGACTACCTGCACTTCTTCGTCGACCCCAACCGATGCATCGGCTGTCAGGCATGCCTGCAGGCGTGCACGGAGTGCGACACGCACCGAGGTGAATCGATGATTCATCTCGAGTACGTCGATCGGTCCGAGAGCGTGCAGACCGTTCCCGTCGTGTGCATGCACTGCGAGCAGCCGACGTGCGCGGAGGTCTGTCCGGCAGACGCGATCAAGCGGACGGCGGATGGTGTGGTGCAATCCGCGCGCAAGCCGCGCTGTATCGCGTGCGGGAATTGCGTCATGGCGTGTCCCTTCGGCGTGCCCGAGCTCTACGAGGACCGCAAGATCATGATGAAGTGCGACATGTGCTACGACCGCACGAGCGTCGGCAAGAAACCGATGTGCGCGACCGTGTGTCCCAGTCAGGCGCTGTTCTTCGGCACGCGCGAGCAGATCGAGCAACTGCGGCCGATGTCGACGCCAATCAACACGTTTCAGTTCGGCGCCCAGACCATCACGACGCAGGTTCACGTGATGGTGCCACGCGCGCTCGCCACGCGCGCCTCTTACGTTGACGTGGCCGCCGCGATGGAAGAACGGCCTCGGAGTCGCGCCGTCTCGCTCAAAGTCCTCAGTGGTCCCCAGGCCGACGGAGTGCCGAGCGAAACCGACCCGTTCGCCGGGGTCGAGGTGTAGCGATGGCCGATTTCCACCGGGATTCTCGCGCGCCGATCGACCCGACGATCAGCACGCCGGGTCGAGAAGGCCTGACTGGAACTGCGCCCGCCAATCTCTACGCCCGCACAATCGACCGCGAGCAAATCACGATCGCTCCCGACGGCGCTCCGCCTGACATGCAGCCGGCGTGGCGGCAGGATTTCCCGATCGACTGGCCTCAGGACCTGTACGTCGAGCGCCGCGATTTCATGAAGTTCATGGTGTTGACGAGCGCGGCGTTCACGATGGGACAGCTGTGGATTGGCGTCCAGAACTGGTATCGCAAGCGCACGGCACAGCCACCCGTTCAGCGGATCGCATCGGTCGACGAGGTTGCGGTCGGCGGCAGCATCGGGTTTACGTATCCGAACGAATTCGAACCGTGCCTGCTGGTCCGTCTGACGACGAGCGAGTTCGTCGCGTTCGGCCAGAAGTGTACGCACCTTTCGTGTGCAGTGATCCCGCGGCCCACGGAGGGGAGCTTCCACTGTCCTTGCCACGAGGGGCGCTTCGACCTCCGCACGGGCGTCCCCACTGCGGGTCCGCCGCGGCGGCCGCTCACGCGCATCGTGCTCGAACTGCGTGGGCAGGACATTTTCGCCGTCGGCGTCGAGGAGCGAACGTGAACGCGCGCGCCAGACGTCCGTTCAGTCGCGAGCAGCGGCTCACGATCATCCAGGGCATGCTGGTCTTCGTGCTGATCGTCGTCGTCCTGCAGCTCTGGCTGCTGACCGCGACCATGAATGCCTGGCTTGGCGGAGACGAATCACTCGTGTGGCCCGCGGCGGCGGCGAGCGGCGCTGGTCTCGCGTTGAACGTTGGTCTATTTCTCTACCTGACCCGTCTCGAGCGCACGAGAGGCGGGGGTGGCTGACGCTGACGAGCGCACGGTCAGCACAGGACATGGTGCCGCACGCACCACAGCTTCCGCCACACTGCCGAGGGCGAGACGAGCGAGACCCGTGCGCCCGTGTGTGCCCATAACGATCAGGTCGATGGGGGCCGATGTTGCGTATCGAAGAATCTCGTTCGCCGGTTCGTCCGACTGTTCCACGATCGCGACCGCACCACGCCGGCGGTCGTCGTCTGTCAGGCGGTCCTGAAGCCACCTCATGGGTGCCTCTTCGAGTGAGATCGGATCGCTGACAACGGCGCGCAAGAACGGATTCTCGGTAATGTGCATCAGATGCAGCGCGGCACCGAACTGCATCGCAAGGTCGCGCCCGTAGGCGAACGCGGCCTCTGAAGGCTCGCTGAAATCTATCGGTACGAGGATGTGAGTAAACATTGACGTGTCCTCACGCCGCGGTTTTGTCCCGGTTCGCCTCCCGCGCGCTCCGCGAGGGAAGGGCTCGCATGATTCGGGCGACGGCTTCGTCGATTCGCTGTTCCATCCACTGCTGATTGTCGATGACGCCATCGATGCTGCCCTTGGCCCACCCGCGCCACACCAGCGTGTCCGTGTGTGCGTCGACGAGGTCGATGACCAGCGTCCCCTGGTCGTAGACTTCCGGCTCACACTCGTGGCAATCACCGGAGTTCTCGGTTCTACGGCTGTCAATGACCTGGGTCACGCCCGCGTGATAGCGGACGATCAGGTCGGGTGCATCCGTCTTTTGGAAGCCCCTTTGCCCCAGTTGTTCGTCGACGGCGGACTGCACGCGTTCCTGGAAAAACCGATTGTTGTCGAGACGGGGATCGCCAGTGGCACGAGCGTCATCCCGAGCCCAGTTGTATGTCCGATGCTCGCGCAAGTCGATGCCGCGGGCGACGTATGAACGTACTTCGGTCGATGCGCAGCCGGTGATCGGAAGCGCCAGGGCGACGAGTGCCGCGAGTCGAAATCTGGACGGATGCATAAGCTCTCCTGCCACCTGAATCGAGGCTAGAGCTTCGGTGGAAGACGAAGCAGGATCCGCGCGACGGTTTCGTTGATGGTTTTCGCCATCACGTCCGGCTTGCGGAGCATGCCGTCGACGCTCGTCCGGGCCCAACCACGCCAGACCAACTTATTGGTGCGCGCGTCGACGACGTCGAGGACCAGGGTGCCTGCCTCGTACTCCACGAGGTCTGGCGGGCAGTCGGCCTGGGAGCGCGCGCACGCGCCGTAGCCGTATGCGCGATCCGCATGATTGACGTTGATTCGCTGCGAGATGTTGGCGTGGTAGTGAATCAGCAGATCGGCGGTATCCCCGCGCGCAATCAATTGGAAGCCGCGTGCCGCGAGGCCTTTCTCTACCGCACCCTGGACGCGGTCCTTGAAGGCCGGATTCCTGGCGAGCCGCGCATCCTCGGTCGGGAGTGCATCGGCCGGCCCCCAGTCGAAGGTCCGGAATCGTGACAGATCCAGGTCAGGGTCGACGTGCGAGCCGACCGTCGCGGTCGTCGCACAGGCGCTCAGAGTGGCCGTCGCCAATATCGTCATCGCGAATCGGAGAAGCAGTGGCATCACGCACCTCGATGCACGTCGCAACGCTCGATAGGAGTGACAGCATCGCCCGTGCCACCAGTGAATTCTGCTGACCGGAGCTCAGATGCATCTGTCTTCACTCAACCGCGCCACCGATACGGGTTAATCCGCACGCGTGCGAGAAATTCGCCTCGTGCGTACATGTTTTGTGCTGAACGTTGGGCAAGGATGAGCGGCGCGCGATTTGCTGAAGCACCGGGTGAGACGCGCCGAAGGAGCCAGGAGGAGGACGACATGACCCGCGCACGCCGATTCGCAGTGGGAATCATTGCCCTCGTCGCCATTGGCGTGGTTCCCGTGTTCGCCGCCGAGCCCGTGTTCGAAGGCGTGTACATCGCGCATGGAATTGATTCGGACGGCACCCACTACCGTCGAGCCGTCAACATCGAGCGAGACGGCGACAAGTTTGCGGTGACTTGGGTGTCGGCTCGAATCGTCGGCGAGGCGATTGTCCTGGAGCCGACCTGGGTTGGCGTCGGTATCGCGATCGGCGACACGCTGTCAGTGGGTTTCGTCGCTGGGGATACGTTCGGCATCATGGTCTACAGGGCTGGCGCCGACGGACAGCCGTTGTCCGGCCGCTGGGCCCTTGCCGACGATGACGGCGTAGTCCATTCGGAGACGCTGACCAGACTACCCGATGTAGTACCTGAGTCCACCACGGTGGATCCTTCCGCAGACCGGAGGCATCCTTCATCGGGATCTTAGGCCGAGACGTTCTGCCAACACTCGCGGCGCCACGAGGATGACGAGCATGCCGAACGCCAGGAAGCCGCCACGTCGCGGGTCGAAATCAGATGCCATACGGTCCCACGAGCTCCCGACAGCGCGACCCAGGCCGATTTCAAAAGCGAGCGTCATGGTCAGCCACAGCAATCCCATCTCCCACCAGCGCCGGTTTGGCTGAGGGCCAACCCACCGCAGCGTGAACCAGAAGACGATGACGATCAGTACAGCCCCGGTGAGCACGCTCACTTGTCGCGCCAGGAGATCGCCAAGACGCGGCTCGAGTACGAGGCGCCGCATGGTGCCGTGAAGCGACTCGACTACGACGAGCATCAGCCAGATTCCGACCACGCGTTTGGCGGTGATCACCATGCGGCGCTCCTACGATTGTTCGGCGATCACCCGCAACAGGTCTGTGCTGGTGATCATGCCCACGGGCTGTCTGCCCTCTGTGACGACCAGTCGATGGATATGCCGCTCCACCATAATCCGAGCCGCCTCTGCCACGGCGGCGGTGGCTGCCACATGGTGAACGACCGGTGTCATCACGTCGCGCACGGTCACTGCGCATCCCTCGACCTGGCGCTGCCCGAGATCCTCCAGCGTCAGTTCATCGCGCAGGTCTCGGTAGAACTCGTCATGCCCTGACGCGAAATCTGAAGGCTCGGCCAGATGACGGCCGATGTCGGTCATCGAGACCACACCGATGAAGTGTCCCTGGCTGTCTACGACCGGTGCGCCCGAGATCTCGCGTTCGTCCAGAAATCTCACGAGCTCCTCGGTGGTCATGTCGTCGGCGACGGTCATGATGTCTGGATTCATCACGTCTTTCACGCGTCGCACGTGTTTCGCTGTTATCGCCTGTCCCTGGACGGCTTTGTCGATGACGGACATCTGCCACCTCGTTTCTTTCGAAGAAGCCTGCGGTCGCTCGCAGCATGAAGCGTGCCTTCAGAGCGGCCACGGCGATGCTCTCGGCATGCGTGCAGACCATTCGAGTGAGGCCGGCTGCGTGAGCTGAATGTGGGGGATATTCAGCGGCAGGCGCGAACGATTCCGCATCGTGTGCGCGACATCGGACAGGCATGCGCCGGACTATGGAGTTTCGAACGAGTTGGCCGAGGCACGACGCTTGCTCCCAGCCGGCCGGGGAGATCTGACGATGAAAAAGTTGTACCTGTCCGTGCTGTTGCTGCTTGCTTTGACACTGATCGGCTGGCGCACTTTGGATTCCCCGGCTGCCGCCGCCCCGGAACCTGCGATGAAGGCGCACATGAACATGCTGCAGTTGATGCGCGCGTTCCCGTTCCCGCACGCGAACGTGCTGTTTGATACGCAGAGTCGCGATCCGATCGGCCCAGAGAAAAAGCAGTCCATGGTGTTCAGTGTGTACCGCTGGGGTGATTCGGACACGTATGCCGGATGGGAAGGCGTCGAGAACAGCGCGCTGGCGCTGGCGGAAATTGCGCCGCTCTTGTTGACGCCGCGTCCGTGCGCGAATGGGAACCCGGCACCGGTGACGCAGCCGGATTGGAAGAACGCAGTCCAGGGTCTCGTCGTCGCCGGAGAGAAAGCGCACAAGGCAGCGCTGACACGAAACATGGACGCCATGCTCGACGTCAGCGAAACGCTGAGCAATGCGTGCGCGGCTTGCCACGAGAAGTATCGTGACGTGGATCTCGAGGGCGGTACGCGCTGCAAGATCGGCAAGTAGTCGGGCGGCATGGCCAGAATCCTCGGAGCTGTCGCCAGTTCCCACACGCCCACAATCGGGTTCGCGCTGGACACGCACAAGCAGAACGATCCCGCGTGGGCGCCAATCTTCGCGGGCTACAAGCCAGTCCAGGAGTGGCTGGCGCACTGTATTCCGTCGCCGGCACCGAGATGCGGGGGGCGCGGCCCGCATGGGATTCAGTCGACAGCAACGTGTAAGCCGGATGCTGTCGCCACTCGCTCCGGGGCCTTCACCGGATCGCGAACCGTCAGCACGGGACATGGCGCCGTCCGGACCACTGCTTCAGCGACACTGCCCAGGAGAATATGAGCAATGCCGGTGCGGCCATGCGACCCCATCACGATGAGATCGACCCCGAGCTGGGACGCGTGCTGGACGATTGACTTGGCAGCGTATCCAAACACCACGTTTGCCGACGCCGCGTCTGGTGCCTGCTTGCGTAGACGTTGTTGTGCGACCTCGACCATGTCCGAGCCCATCGCCGTGCTCTCATCGATGAACGCTTCAGCGGCGAGCCCTTCGGCGAGCAATGGTCTGTTCACGACGTGAAGCAGGTGCAGCGATGCGCCGAATCGCTGGGCCAGGCTGCGTGCGTAGGCGAGTGCCTGTTCCGACGGCCGACTGAAGTCCGTCGGTACGAGAATGCGCGTGATTACGGTCCCCATGACGTTCCTCCTTCCAGTCAGGTGCAATACTTATCGCTCACCGCGCGGCCGTGCCGTAGCCATACAAGACGTACGTGAATCGCCCGTGAAGCCACGCTTCACCGGTCGCGGGATCCTGGCGGCTGTCGATCGATTCGTCCAGGACGTGTGCATAGTTACCGCCGAGACGACGGATTTCCTGATTGAACCGCTCGTGGGTGTTGTCGAGCAGACCGCGGTAGCAGCGATCCCATAACTCGTCGCGATGCGCGAGCGAGCCCTGGACGCGTTCGCTGGTGGCCTCGAGAACGTGTTCACCCATGATCTCGGCGCGGGCAGGCGGTAGTTCCCGATGCCAGTAAACCCGCGGGCCGTCGTCGGGCCGTGTCAGCAAGCTCTCTTGTGCTGTGGCGCTCGGTGACGTCATGGCCTCTCCTTGTGTTGGAATACTTGCGCGAATGCGTCTTCGGCGGCTGCCTGGTCTGGCCGCCCATTGCGAATGCGCGCAGACCAGTCATGACCACAACGACGGCAGCTATACCAGGCGACGATCCATGTGCTATCGGGAGTCGGTGCAACTGGTCGTCCACATCGCGGACATGACATCGAAGCACTAACAGGAAGAGCATTCATGCTTGGTAAGTGGGCAACGATTGTGCCGCCGCGAAGTTCCGTCGTTGCGCCCTCTCGTGACGCGAGCCGCCGGCCGGGTGCGGAAATACCCGGACTGCAGCATGAAAAACTCCGCAGAGGGCGTACGGCAACACGAAGAATGCGTTCTTGTTGGATCCTGCAGTCTTCGTGTTCTTCGTACTGGTCGTGCACTTCGGTTGAATGCGTGAGCAGGACGAATGCGGTAGGGTGCAAATCAGCGACGCTGGGAGTTGCCCAGCGCCGCTCCTAGCAGATCTCGTCCTCGTCCGCAGGCGGTTCGACCGTGATTTGATTGTCGACTCGCCTGATCCCGGGCGCATCGGCCGCCGCCCGCTCGGCGATCTCGCGTTGCAGCCACGTGCCGACATGACCGGTCAACGTCACCACGTCGCCTGCTGCATGCGCCGTCACGTGACGTGCATCGAGATTGGCATTGCGATGGAACGCCTCGACGATGCGATGTCGAACGTTACGCGCGGCCGACATCGGCGCCAGCTCGGGGCTCTTCACCTATCTCTTCGCGCAGGAAGTCGGCCCGGGCGGGAAGGTCTATGCCGTGGACATCAACCAGGTCATGCTCGACAACATCGTGCGCCGCTCCCGGGAGCTCGGCTACAAGCACGTCGAGGGGCGCCTCGGCTCCGCGAAAGGCGTGCCGGTGCCGCCGGGATCGCTCGACGTGGCCTTCACGTCGGACGTCTACCACCACTTCGAGTTCCCGCAGGTCATGCTGCGGTCGATCCGCGACGCGTTGAAGCCGGGCGGCGCCTTCATCGTGATCGATTTCGAGCGCATCCCGGGCGTGAGCAGCCCGCGCACGCTGGAGCACGTGCGCGCCGGCAAGGAGGTCGTCATCAAGGAGGTCGAGGCCGAAGGTTTCCGGTTCGTCGAGGAGAGGAAGCTCCGCAACGCCCTCTTCTCGCCGGTGTGGGGTGAGATGGACCTGAAGACGCTCGCCGAATGGATGCTCGCCGACCGCGTCACCGCGCGGCTGCAGACACAGCTCCACAAACACATCTGGGGAGCGGAGGCGCGCGGCGTATGAAACC